>Ga0268287_100022_pt1 | contig 191664 bp, 183 predicted proteins | sample MetcocultureR3M_FD_191348 | JGI IMG/M metagenome (GOLD analysis project Ga0268287, IMG submission 191348) | Soil microbial communities from Anza Borrego Desert, Southern California, United States - Methanotrophic co-culture R3-M | ecosystem: Environmental > Terrestrial > Soil > Desert | place...
CCGCACCGTGCGCGAGGCGGTGACCACGGCGAAGCTCGCGCGCGAATTGTTCGGCACGGCCTGGATCAAGCTGGAGGTCATCGCCGACAACGACACGCTGCAGCCCGATGTCGTCGGCCTGGTCGAGGCCGCCACCATCCTGATCAAGGACGGCTTCGAGGTGTTCCCCTATTGCACCGAGGATCTCTCGGTCGCCAACCGCCTGGTCGATGCCGGCTGCAGGGTTGTGATGCCATGGGCCGCGCCGATCGGCAGCGCCAAGGGCATCACCAACCGCGATGCGCTGATGCTGTTGCGCGAGCGGCTGCCCGACATCACGCTGGTGGTCGACGCCGGTCTCGGCGCGCCCTCCCACGCGGCGCAGGCGCTGGAGCTCGGCTACGATGCCGTGCTGCTCAACACCGCGATCGCCAAGGCCGCCGATCCCGTCGCGATGGCGACCGCCTTCCGCCTCGGCTGCGAGGCCGGGCGCACCGCCTACGAGGCCGGGCTGATGAACGCCCGCGACTTCGCCTCTCCTTCCACCCCTGTCGTTGGGACCCCGTTCTGGCATGCCGTATCCTGATCGCTTCTATCCCGTCGTCGACAGCCTCCAATGGGTCGAACGCCTGACCAGGCTCGGCGTCGGCACCATCCAGCTGCGCGCGAAGGAGCTGAACGACGCCGCCGCTCTGCAGATCGTCACCGACGCGCTGGCGATCACCAAGGGCACGGAGACGAAGCTCGTCGTCAACGACTATTGGCGCGCGGCGATCGTCGCCGGCGCGCAATATCTGCATCTCGGCCAGGAGGACCTCGCCGAGGCCGACCTCGGGGCCATCCGCGAGGCCGGCCTCAAGCTCGGCATCTCCACCCATGACGACGCCGAGCTCGCGACCGCGCTCGAAGCCAGGCCCGATTACGTCGCGCTGGGCCCGATCTTCTTCACCACGCTCAAATCGATGCGCTTCGAGCCGCAGGGCATTCCCAAAATCACGGAATGGAAGAAGCGCATCGGCGATATCCCGCTGGTCGCCATCGGCGGCATCAAGTTCGAGCACGCCGCGGAGATCTTTGCCGCGGGCGCGGATTCGATCGCCGTCGTCTCGGACGTCACCCAGAACCCCGATCCGGATGCCCGCGTGCGGCAGTGGCTCGGCGTGACCAAGGAGACGGCATGACCGAAACTCTCTCCGCTCGTCATTGCGAGCGAAGCGAAGCAATCCAGAATCCCTCCGCGGAGACAGTCTGGATTGCTTCGTCGCACCAGCGCAAAATTGCTACGCAATTTTGTCGCGGCCTCCTCGCAATGACGGAGCGAGAATTCAACGCCGTCGCTCCAACGCACGCACACCAAAATTAACCCGGAGGATTCCCCATGAACATCCGCTCCAACCCTGACAAGACCGTGCCGGCCGTCACCACCGGTCCCCTGCCCTCCTCCCGAAAAATCTTCGCCACGCCGGACGCCGCGCCGGACCTGCGCGTGCCGCTGCGGGAGATCATCCTGTCCGAAGGCGCGGGCGAACCAAACCTGCCGGTCTACGACACCTCCGGTCCCTACACCGACCCGAGCGTGACAATCGACGTCAACGCCGGCCTGCCGCGCAATCGCAAGGCCTGGGTGCTGGAGCGCGGCGGCGTCGAGGAATATGAGGGCCGCCAGATCAAGCCGGAGGACAATGGCAGCGTCTCCACGGACAACGCCGCGCGTGCCTTCTCGGCCTATCACAAGCCGCTGCGCGGCCTCGACGGCCACAAGATCACCCAGCTCGAATTCGCCCGCGCCGGCATCATCACCAAGGAGATGATCTACGTCGCCGAGCGCGAGAACCTCGGTCGCAAGAAGCAGCTCGAACGTGCGGAGGCTGCGCTTGCCGACGGCGAGAGCTTCGGCGCCTCGGTGCCCGCCTTCATCACCCCGGAGTTCGTGCGTTCGGAGATCGCGCGCGGCCGCGCCATCATCCCCTGCAACATCAACCACAGCGAACTCGAGCCGATGATCATCGGCCGCAACTTCCTGACCAAGATCAACGCCAATATCGGCAACTCTGCGGTGACCTCGTCGGTCGAGGAGGAGGTCGAGAAGATGGTGTGGGCGATCCGCTGGGGCGCCGACACCGTGATGGACCTCTCGACGGGCCGCAACATCCACACCACCCGCGAATGGATCCTGCGCAACTCGCCGGTGCCGATCGGCACCGTGCCGATCTACCAGGCGCTGGAGAAGTGCAACGGCGATCCCGTCAAGCTGACCTGGGAGCTCTACAAGGACACCTTGATCGAGCAGTGCGAGCAGGGCGTCGACTATTTCACCATCCATGCCGGCGTGCGCCTGCAATACATCCACCTCACCGCCAGCCGCGTCACCGGCATCGTCTCCCGCGGCGGCTCGATCATGGCGAAGTGGTGCCTGGCGCATCACAAGGAGAGTTTTCTTTACACCCACTTCGACGAGATCTGCGACCTCATGCGCAAGTATGACGTCTCGTTCTCGCTCGGCGACGGCCTGCGCCCCGGCTCGATCGCCGACGCCAACGATCGCGCCCAGTTTGCCGAGCTGGAGACGCTCGGCGAACTGACCAAGATCGCGTGGGACAAGGGCTGCCAGGTCATGATCGAAGGCCCCGGCCACGTGCCGATGCACAAGATCAAGATCAACATGGACAAGCAGCTCAAGGAATGCGGCGAAGCGCCGTTCTATACGCTCGGGCCGCTGACCACCGACATCGCGCCGGGCTACGACCACATCACCTCAGGCATCGGCGCCGCCATGATCGGCTGGTTCGGCTGCGCCATGCTCTGCTACGTCACGCCGAAGGAGCATCTCGGCCTGCCCGACCGCAACGACGTCAAGACCGGCGTCATCACCTACAAGATCGCCGCCCACGCCGCCGACCTCGCCAAGGGCCACCCCGCCGCGCAGCTGCGCGACGACGCCCTCTCCCGCGCGCGGTTCGAATTCCGCTGGACCGACCAGTTCAACCTCGGCCTCGACCCCGAGACCGCCAAGAACTTCCACGACGAGACCCTGCCGAAGGAAGCCCACAAGGTCGCCCATTTCTGCTCGATGTGCGGCCCGAAATTCTGCTCGATGAAGATCACGCAGGACGTGCGGGACTACGCGGCGACGCTGAACGATCCGAACAGCGTGGGCATGTCGATGAGCGGCACGGCCGAGGACGGCATGGCGAAGATGAGCGCGAAGTTCAAGGAGATGGGCGAGAGCTTGTATCTGGATGCTGAGAAGGTAAAGGAGAGCAATCGGGTGTTGTAGTTACACCTGTGCCGCGGCCGGCGAGGTTGTCGGCGATCAAAGCATCCTAGCGGAAAGGCGCTTCCTTGCTTCAAGCAAGGAAGCATCTTCTCTGTCGAATAACCGAACATCAACTCCGGACTCACGGAGCATTGCTTCAGCTACTCTGTAGTGCTTGACGAACACAGTATCGTTCGCGTCAGGAGCGAAGCTATTCAGCTGCGTGATACCGGATTGGATGATGGCCCGGCTGCAGTCGGCGCAGGGGAAATTGTTAACATAGATTCGACATCCTAAGGTTGACGTTCCGACCCGCACCATGTTGTAAATCGCGTTACGCTCAGCATGCTCGAACCAGAGATACTTTTCTCCGCTCTCCCGTGAATGGCGAGTTTCATCATCTGCCAGCACTCTTCGTGGGAGGCCATTGTAACCAGTGCCAAGAATTTCATTTCCTATTCCAACAATGACACTACCAACCTGCCGGCTGCGATCCTCACTCCAAGAACTCAGAAGTTCGCAAAGCAAAAAGAATCTAGCATCCCATTTGTCGCAGATCATTGTCATCACCCTAGCTACTCCGGGAGGCCTCGCATGCTGATAGTCGGAGAAGAGATTCTGAAGCAGAATCTACTGATTGATGCCGACCAAGGCCACATAAAGAACTCAAGCTACTATCTTACTATTGGGGCCATTATTCCAGTAGGGGAAGACGCTAGGAATTTTGACTTCAACAAGCCCCCTGAAATGCTGGTTATAAAGCCGCGGCAGGTCGCTTGGGTTGTCTCCAAAGAGGTATTCAGCATCAAATCTCACGAAATCACCGCGCTCGTAACACTTAGAAGTACCTTTACAAAGAAGGGACTGTTAGCGCTCGATGTGGGCATGGTCGACGCAGATTTCTCGGGGCCGATAGGTTCGATAGTTATCAATTTTTCCAAGAACGATATTCCTCTATCGAAAGGAGAAGAGTTCTTCCGAGTTGCGTTCATTAAGCACCCCGAAGTGCCGGCACGGTTTAGGCCGAACCGCGAACGCGTTACCGCAGCGGAGTATATTAAGCAGCGTCACAGCGACATAATTGTCGGATTTCCCGCGAGCTTTCTGAACACCGAAGCACTTGCCGATGAAATGACATCGAGGGTCTCCGAGAAGGTCAAAGACAACATCCTAGACCAAGCACTGCTCCACTTAGTGAAGAACTATTGGCTGAGAATCGCCGTTTTCATTCTCTTCATAATGGGCACCACATTGACCGCTGGATACTTTTTGTACTCTAAGTTTGGCCCGACCCTCTCTCAGGAAGACGTGCAGGCTATCGCCAAAACATGGTTCGAAAAGAATTTTCCCAAGCAACCAACGCCCGTCAAGCCGTAGTATCAACTAGCGCCCCCCACCCGTGTTCTCGAAGCAGTATCGCAGCGCTCACACATCAAACGAAGACGTTACGGTGAGCTAATCCACCGCCTTCCCGACCAGCTCCGCCCCAACCTCCGCCTCGTCTTCGTCGGCACCGCCGCCTCGACGCGCTCGGCGGAGCTCGGGCACTACTACGCCCATCCCGGCAACCGCTTCTGGCGCGCGATCCACGAGGCCGGGATCACGCCGCGTCGCTATCAGCCGAGCGAGTTTGCTTCATTGATCGAACTCGGCATCGGCTTCACCGATCTCTGCAAGACGGGCGCCGGGATGGATCACCAGATCGCGGCGGAGGCGATCGACATAGCCGGCTTCAGGGCGAAGATGGAGACGTACCGGCCACGCACGATTGCGTTCACGAGCAAGAAGGCGGCGAGCTTGTTCTACGGCCGACCGTCCGCTGCGATTGCGCTGGGGCAGCAGGCGCGTGATGAGAGCTTGCCGGAAATATTTGTGCTGTCGTCGCCGTCAGGCGCCGCGTCCGGCCATTGGACGCTGGAGCCATGGCGGGAGCTTGCGGCGTGGATTGCGGCGCTGGACGTGCCTCCCCCAAGGACCTCATCCTGAGGAGCCTGCGCAGCAGGCGTCTCGAAGGATGGCCCCGGACGAGGTGGGGCCTGCATGGTTCGAGACGGCGCTACGCGCCTCCTCACCATGAGGGTCTGGCTTCGTCACGCGTCCGAAAAACGAGACAGCTTGTCGGATTCTCCCCTGGCCGATCGTCCTGTGAACACATGGCGTGATTGCCCAGGAGCGTCCGATGCCCACCATCACCGCCTTCGCAAGCTCCCCCGATCGTGGCCGCGGGCAGGCGCGCGACATGCGCGTCCGCTGGGCGCTGGAGGAGGTCGGCCAGCCCTGTGACGTTCGCCTCGTCTCGTTCGAGGACTTGAAGCAGCCGCCGCATCGTGCGCTGCATCCGTTCGGGCAGATTCCGACCTATGAGGACGGCGATCTCGCGCTATTCGAGTCCGGCGCGATCGTGCTGCACATCGCCGAGCGCCATGGCGGGCTGCTGCCGCTTGATGCGAACGGCAGGTGCCGTGCGATCGCCTGGATGTTCGCGGCGCTGAACACGGTGGAGCCGCCGATCGTCGAGCTCGGCATGGCCATGCTGCTCGAGCGCGACAGGAGCTGGTACGCCGAGCGCCTGCCCATGCTGCAGGACCGCGTCCGTGTCAGGCTCGGCGAACTGTCCTGCCACCTCGGCAATGCCGAATGGCTCGATGGCGCGTTCAGCGCCGGCGATCTCATGATGGTGACGGTGCTGCGGCGGTTGAACACGTCGGGGCTGCTGGAAGAGTATCCTGACCTCGCCGCCTATGTCGCCCGCGGCGAAGCGCGTCCGGCCTTTCAGCAGGCCTTCGCTGCGCAGCTTGCGGTGTTCAACGCCGCGCGTTCGTAGCAACCCGCCGGGCGCCTGCATCGTCTCTCGCAGAACGTCGAACGCGCGATGCCGCGCGTGCTTCGATGCAACGATGGCCGCATGCCCGCGTATTGCAACCGCGACATTCCGGCGATACCACTCCGGGTGAATGAGCCGGTTATCAACCGCCTGCACACCTGAGGAAACCTGCGCAATGAGCGACGATCTCTCCGGCGTCTGGGACGGCAGCTACATCCAGCCCGGCGTCGGAATGATCACATTCACGGCGACCCTCGTCGAGACCGGGGGCGCGCTGAGCGGGAGCGTGACCGAGCCCTGCATGATGCCGGGCTGCCCGCTCCACACGCACAATTCCTCGATCTCGGGTCATCGCTCCGGCAGTGCGGTCTCGTTCGTCAAGCGCTACGAGCCGCCCGGCTATGGCTATGACCGTGTGACCTACGAGGGCACGGTGAACGCCGAGGCGACCGAGATCGACGGGCGCTGGCGCCTGCCGGGCCATTCCGGATCGTTCCTGATGATCCGCGCCGGCAAGCCAGCGCAGGTGGTCACGACCGAAAGGCGTGCCAGGGAGCCGGCACGCTGATCCATTTTGCGATCCCCTACCGCATCGTGATCGCAAGCCCGCTGAGATCGGCATTCGCCATCAGCCCGACCTGGTGACCGGTCAGCTCCAGCACCGCGCCCTTCTGGTTGGTCAGCACGATGGCGCGGGCGCCGCGGCCGACCGCAAGGCCGGCACCGGCCGCGCCGTAGACTCCGGCGACGTCGGAGGGACGGTTGATGTTGGAGACGCGCCCGCGCAGCACGGTCTTCGAGCCGCCGAACACGAGGCCGTAGTCGAGGCCGCCGGTCGAGAGCGCATAGGTGCGGCCGCGGAAGTTCAGCACACCCGAGCCGCCCGAGCCGCCGATGATCCAGCCCGCCTTGTAGATCGTCAGCGTCACGAAGCCGCTGTCGGCGCGCGCGGCGGTCGAGAGGCCGGCCAAAGCGGCGATGACGAGCAGCGCGGCGCGAAGGGTGGATGCGATCTTCATGGGTGTCTCCGGGGGCTGTTTCCAGGGCAGGATTGGCGAATCAGACGCGAGGAATTTACCCGATCGATCGCGGCGGCAACATGATGGGGCGGAGGACGCGGGTTGCGGGTTGTAGCAACGCCCCAAGTGTCATCGCCAGGTTTAACCGGGCGATCCGGTATTCCAGAGGTCCGCGTTTGGAAGTCACTCTCGCCACATCCGCCGCGGCGCACTGGATGCCCCGGCCAGGCCGGGGCATGACGGCGGAGTCTTGGGCCGCGCACCGACCGTCGCCAGCATGCCATTCTGCCCCTGTTTTGCCCGACGGCGCAAGCGAACGCTTCGAGTTTCGCGAATTCTGGAAAACATCAATGATTTCCGTGCGGCGCCTACTGTGCATGGGGTTGTTTTCGCATTTTCGTTTTGAGAGGCCGCCGTCTGCCGCTACGCTCACGCGTCAGCGACCGCAATCGAGGTGATCCCATGCCGATCCAGCATTTCGCGCCCCCGCCGCACGTCCAGGCGCCGCCGCTGTCCTTTGCGACGCGCGTCGGCGATCTCCTGTTCGTCTCCGGCATTCCCGGCTTCGATGCATCGGGCGCGCTGCCCGACGGCTTCGAGGCGCAGTTCGCCAATGTCGTCGTCAACATCCGCCGCGTGCTGGGCGAGGCGGGCGCAACGTTCCGCGACCTCGTCAAGGTCAACGTGCTGCTGACCCGCGCCGGCGATGTGGCCGCCATGAACGCGCTCTATGCCGGCGCCTTCGGCCCGCCGCCCTATCCGGCGCGCACCACCTGCGTGGTGCAGGCGTTGCCCAGGCCGGAGATGCTGATCGAGATCGAAGCGGTGGCGTCGCTGGCGGGGTGAGCGTGTGGCCTGCCGGGCACGCGGCCGAACCAAATGCCTCGTGCGCACCTGACATGTCCGTGAGCGGCGGCTCCCCGGCTTGCCAAGGCTTGGCTTTTACCGCACGAGTTTTTGGATCACATTCCCCACCAGGAGATATTTCATGCGTCGCGTTCTCGCCCTCTGTGCCGTTGCCGGCATTGCCAGTTCCGTGTTCGCCGTGCCGGCCTCGGCGAAGGTCGGCTATTACGTGATCCGCTGGGACAACACCGGCATCTGCCAGGTCTGGAACGAGGACCTGCAGTACAAGCCGCTCCAGATCGGCGTCTCCACCTACAAGGTCGTCAGCAAGTCGTTCCCCACCTTCCAGCAGGCCTCCGACCTCCAGATCAAGTTGCGCGCCGAGCGCAAGTGCACGCTCTGAGCCGGACGCGGCAGATCGCATTCGAAGGGCGGGTCGCGGGCGCGATCCGCCCTTTCTCGTTGCGGACGCGGCCCCGCATTTTCCAGCCATGATCCCGCGTTTCGCGCGCCCGCTTTGAACCTGTCCCGGCCGCGGAACTACTCACATCTTGTCCGGGGCGCCTGCCCAGAAGCGTCCCGCGCCAGCCCTCCCCGCATTGCCGGGAGGCGCATCACATCATTCATTTCGAGGAGCTGATCATGCGTCGTATTTCCGTGCTGTGCGCTGCCGCCGGCCTGACCGTCACTGCGTTCGTCGCCGCGAGCCCGGCCGAAGCCAGCTTTCACCTGATCCGCTGGCAGGACAGCGGCTTCTGCCAGATCTGGGACGAGAGCATCCCGACCACGCCGTGGCCGGCCGGCTATCACCGCGCCAGCGCCAGCGTGCCGACCTTCATCGACGCTCTCGTGCTGAAGGATGCCGCGCTGAAGAGCGGCAGCTGCACCTGGTAACCATTCGATCGGCGGACGAAGAGCCGGGCAAGGACGGGCATCCGTCCTTGCCCGGTTTTGTTTGTGTTGCGTGATCGCGGGCTGATGCGCGCTCACGCGTCCTTGTGCGCGCCGGGATGGATCAGGATATCGCGCGCGGCGGCGAGGTCGATGAAGGCTTGCGCGCTGCCGCCGTGATCGGGATGCATGCCCTTGGCGGCGCGGCGATAGGCCTGGTTGATGTCCTCGCATGTGAGCTGCACGGCGAGCGGCAGGCCGAGCATCTTGCGGGCGCGATCCTCGCTCGACAGCTTCTTCGGCATCGCATTGCGGCGACCAAAGCGGGGCGCGGTCAGGTCGTGGACGACCTCGAGCACCACGCCGAGACGGCGCTGCGCCGCCAGCGTCACGCCGTGATCGTCGTTGTCCACCGCCTGACGCAGCACCGGGAGGGCCTGCTCGGCGGCCTGGCGCAGCGTGACGTCGCTGCTCATCCGCGCGATCTCGGCCACCAGCCGGCCGGCCTCGGCCCAGTCGGGCGAGTGCGCCGACCGCAATCGTTCGAGGGCGAGTTTCCAGGGGTCGAGCCGTTCCATCATGCGCGCAACGTTTAGCAATCAGAATCAGTATGCCAAGGCCGCCGTTTCCGACCCCTTAATTTCGAGTTAGCTTTTCGTGGCACTTCGAAAAGAAACCGGGAGGAATATGTCATGGCGCAGCTCGCAAACCACATCGCCGTCGTCACGGGTGCCGGCTCCGGCATCGGCCGGGCGATCGCTGCCGGCTACGCGCGGGAAGGCGCGCAGGTCGTGCTGCTCGACGTCAATGCCGACACCGTCGCAGAGGCCGCGCAGGAGATCCGCAAAGCCGGCGGCAAGGCCGAGAGCTTCGCGCTCGACGTGACCCGGCGCGAGGATTGCTTCGCGCTGGCCAAGCAGGTCGAGGGCAAGGTCGGGCAGGTCTCGATCCTCGTCAACAACGCCGGCATCACCCGCCGCAATGCCTTCACCGCAGAGACCGAGACGGTGGCAAAGGACTGGAACGACATCATCTCGCTCAACCTCAACGGCGTCTTCAACATGACGCAGGCGTTCCTCGCGCCCTTGCGCGCCAGCAAGGGGCGCATCGTCAACATCGGCTCGATCCAGTCCTTCGTGCATCTGCGCACGCCGAGCTCGGCGGCCTACACCACATCGAAACACGGCGTGCTCGGCTTCACCAAGGCGCTCGCGGCCGAACTCGGCAAGGAAGGCGTGCGCGTCAACGCAATCGGCCCCGGCTTCATCGAGACCAACATCAACGCCAATGTGCGCGCGACCAATCCGGCGCTGGTGCAGGCCTTCCTCGATCACACCCCGCTGGCGCGCACCGGCAAGCCCGAGGACATCGTGGGACCCGCGATCTTCCTGGCCTCGGACATGTCCGCCTATGTCACGGGCACGATCGTGATGGTGGACGGCGGATATCGGACGGTGTGAGGGAAGACATCTCCCGCCCGCGGGAATCGCGGCCGCATCTTGGCATTCTCAAGGTCAATTTGCTGCGGCGCTCTGCGATTAACCTTTCATTAACCAAACGCGACCACCGTAGATCTACGGCTTGGGGGTCGTTTGTTCTCGATCCGCTTCCGACGATGGAAGCGGGCGTTGATCGGGGAGTGTGTTGATGACCACTGTTCATGTCGCTGCGTCCGAATCGGCCGCACAGTTTCTTGCCCCCAACCAGGTCGTTCCGCTGCTGATCGGCGCGACCGTCGACGAGGTCGAGCGCGAGCTCGTGCTGCAGACATTGGCGCGCTGCGACGGCAACCGCACCCGCGCTTCGCGCGTGCTCGGCCTGTCGGTACGCACGCTGCGCAACAAGATCCGGCTCTATGCCGCTTCCGGCATCGACGTGCCCGCCTGCCAGGACTAGCGCGAGGGTCGCGTGCTTCGACGTGGACGGCGTCCCGCGATGCACGGGAAGAATTGCTGCTGTCGTCAAACGCCGCTAAGTAGCTGGCTTCGGGTGAAGGGAGCAGCGGCGTGGCAGACGATCAGGGACGACGGCCGGGACCTCAGGGCCCTCGTGGGCGACAAGGAGAACCGGGACGGCCGGGGCCGCAAGGTCATCCCGGCCGGCGCGGGCCCGACGGCGCGCGCGGCAAGCCGGGACCGCAGGGCAAGCCGGGTCCGGTCGGGAAGGCCGGCCCGCCCGGCAAGCCCGGCCCGCAAGGCAAGCAGGGCGAAGCCGGCCCGCGCGGGCCGGCCGGGCCGCAGGGACCCGCCGGACCTCAGGGCCCGGCAGGCCCGCAAGGACCGCGCGGCGAACTAGGTCCGCCCGGTCAGCTGCCGTCGATCGAGCAGGTGCTGCCGTGGCTCGAGCAGCTCTTCGATGCCTGGGACGAACGTCGCCGCCAGCGCGAGCGCGAAGCCGCCGAGCGCGAAGCCCTCGCGGCCGCCGTACAGGAGGCTGACGCGACCATCGTTGATGACGAGAGCGATGACGGCGAAAGCGGTGAGCACAAGAAAAGGAAGAGAAAGAAGAAACACGGCAAGGATTAGCCGGGCGCCAGAACGCGCGCAGCAGTCAAGACACCCCGGACGGATCATCCTTGCGCGGCAGCATGCCCATGCGTTCGAACTGCCAGCGCATGGCGCGATACCAGAGATAGCCGACCATCGTGCCGAGCAGCGTCAGGATGACGAGATTGACGCTGCTGTATGAGCCGCTCCACCACATCATCCAGGCGGTCCACAGCACCGTGAAGGTGACGGCACCTGCTTTCAGAGGAAGAAGGGGGCGGCTCATGTTCGTGCTCCCGGTTGCCAAAAGCCCGGCCAGCACTCTTGCGCAATCAGGTGACCTCTTCCGTGAGCCAGATCACGCAATGGGCTCCCGGGTCAGCTAACCGAACCGCAGCCGCGAGCGCTCCTTCGCCTTCTCCGCCTCGACCTCGCGGTCGCGCGCCGGCGCGTGCGTATGCAGCGACGTCAGGAGTCTTCGCGCGGCGTCCGAGACTTCCGCCACGGCGCGCTCGAACACCTCCTCATTGGCCTGTGACGGCTTGTTGAAGCCCGACAGCTTTCGCACGAACTGCAGCGCGCTGGCGTGGATCTCGTCCTCGGTCGCCGGTGGCTCGAAGTTGAACAGCGTCTTGATGTTGCGGCACATGCAATCTCTCCGGATCTTTCCTCAAGGACGAACGGCGGCGACGAAATCCTACATCCTCGCCCGCACGCCTGTTAAGTTCGGTGGCGCCCTGAGCTTCACGCGGGCACGGTTTGATTTCGCATCGCATCATGCACGCCTTGCCGGCCGCATATTATTTGAGCATGCATTGTGATGGCAGCTCGGGCTTAATCGCATCAACGACACGAATCGAGACGCGATGAGGAGGATCGCATGCACAGGCTGGCTCTGTGCGTCTGGTTGGCTGCGACGATGCTGACGAACACCGCGTTCGCGCGCGACAACGGCCAGTACGACCACGTCCCGCCCGACATCCGCGCTTGGTTCAAGAGCGTGATTGCGCCGAACGGGGTTCCCTGCTGCGACATCTCCGATGGCCATCGCACCGAATACGACGTGCGCAACGGCGCTTATTGGGTGCCGATCGAGGGACAATGGACGGAGGTCCCGGAACGCGCCATCATCCGCAATCGCGGCAATCCGGTCGGCCAAGCCGTGGTGTGGTACGTCCATCACCGCGGCGCCGTCATCATCAGCTGCTTCGTGCCGGCTGATGCAGTTTAGCACGATGGATTTCGTTGGCTGGCGCGGCTTGATCGGGTAGCCTGATGCCAAGCTATAGCGGAGCCATGCCGTTGACCGATCTTAGCGCCGAAGACCTCGCCGCCATCTATGCCAAGCCGACTCCGCGCGTGATCGCGAAGGCGCGTCCCGCCATCGATGCGCATGCGAGGAAGTTCATCGAGATGTCGCCATTCTGCGTGCTCGCGACATCAGGCGCGGACGGCAGCGTGGATGCCTCGCCGCGCGGCGGCAGCATCGGCTTCGTCCGCGTCGCCGGCCCCAACCGGCTGTTGATGCCCGACCGCTCCGGCAACAACCGGATCGACAGTTTTCGGAACGTCGTCGAAGGCTCGGGCTTTGTGCATCTGCTGTTCTTCGTTCCCGGCATCGACGAGACGCTGCGCGTCGGCGGACGCGGCACGCTGTCGGCCGATCCGGATCTGCTCGCCACGATGGTGGAGTTCGGCAAGCCGCCGCGCGCCGTGCTGAACGTCGCCGTCAGCGAAGTCTATTTCCATTGCGGCAAGGCGCTAATGCGCTCGAAGCTTTGGTCGCCCGAGAAGGTGCAACGCTCGGTGATGCCGAGCATTGTCGAGGTCATTCACGACCAGACGGGCCTGGGCGAGCCGCAGAGTCAGCAGGTCGTGGAAGAACTCTACAAGACGCAGTTGTAGCTGGGCGGATTCGCTGTCCAGACATGCGGTCATGCGGCAGCGATGGCCGGATCAAGCCCCGCCATGACGATGAAGAGAAAGGGGCTTAATGCCCCTCGCCTTCGAGCCCGCCGACATGCTTCTGGGTGTAGAGCTCCAGACCGATGCGGCCGATCAGATCGAGCTGGGTCTCGAGGAAATCGATGTGGTGCTCCTCGTCGCTCATCAGCTTCTCGAATAGGTCACGCGTGACGTAGTCCTTGGCACCGTGACAGTAGGTCGCCGCCTCCTGGTAGAGCGCACGCGCGCTCATCTCGGCAGCAAGGTCGCATTCGATGATCTCCTTGACGTTCTGGCCGATGCGCAGGGGATCGAGCACCTGCATGTTCGGAAAGCCGTCGAGGAACAGGATGCGCGCGGTGAGCTTGTCGGCATGCTCCATCTCCTCGATGGACTCCTTGCGCCAGACCTTCGCCATGTCCAGCAGGCCCCAATTGTCGAGAAAGCGGTAGTGCAGCCAGTACTGATTGATCGCAGTCAGCTCGTGACGCAGCGCCTTGTTGAGATAGTCGATGACTTTTGCGTCGCCCTGCATGGTTCACTCCAGCTCTCGCAGTCCAAATCGGCCATAACCGTATTTAGAATGCTTCTAAATGAGTTCGTGGACCGGGGCAACCGGCTACGGAGACGCAGCCGGGGAAAAAACTCAGCGGAGGATGCTGAAGCTTTCAGCAGGCCGCGAGGGCAAACTCGGCGGGCTCCGCCGTTTCGTCATTGGCGGCCACGGCGTGGCTATGGGGGCAGCCGGCGCAGCATGAATCGGCGCAGGGTCCAAGCGCTTCATCGATGATGGTCTTGATAGTCCGGGCACACCGGCCGCATTCAGCGCTACAGCCGAGACATCCGTAGACCTGCTTGGCATGGCGCACGGCATCGTCGGACTCGGCGACGGCAGCGCGGATGTCGTCATCGCTCAGCACGTTACAGGAACAAACGATCATGGAAGCGGCACGCCCTTCGGTGATGCGTCATCATCGATATTTAACGGGCCGGCCGGATGCAAAAGGAAAAACCGGTATTTGAAGCTATTCCAAACTAGCCCGGACGCAGCCTAGATCGGCTCCAAAGCAGAGCGTTGCGCTGCATCAAGATTAGAGCGGATCTAGTCACCGCCGCCACCGCCGCCGCCGTCTCCGCCACCTCCGCAATCGCCTCCGCTGCTGCCGCCCTCGCCAGTGGAGCAGCTGCCAGTGTCAGCCGAGTTCCCCGACCCGGTGCTGGAAAACAAGTCTCTCAGGGAGGAGCCGTCGCTTGTTCCGGAACAGGTGCTGCCGCCGCTCCCGCCATCGCTGCCCGCTGTCACACGGGACCGCCGGGCGCGATTTTGGAGGTGTGTGATCCAACCGTAGCCGATCGCGAAAACGACCCCGGCGCCGATCAGTGCATTGATCATCGCCTTGCTCATTCTCGCCTCCTTGTCGGAGCTTCGGCCCGTACCGGTTGGTCGTCCCCGGCAGGGGTGCCGTTCATTGATCATTCAATCGAAGTGTGGAACTCTGTTCCCAAAGAGTTCCCGCGTAATTTGTGCGAAAGGTCAAGCTCATGAAGAAGTCACTCCTGGCGGTGGTTGCCGTCGCCACCTTGGCCCTCACGGCCGGCACACCGGCCCAGGCGCAGCGCGGCGTCGCTGCGGGCGTGGCGGCTGGGATCATCGGCGGCGCCATCGTCGGCGGCGCGCTGGCATCTCCGTATTATTACGGACCTGGACCGGGCTATTACGAGCCGGGCTACTACCCGCCCCGCTATTACGCGCCCGCCCCCGCCTACGTCGTCGACGACTATTACGGCGGTCGCTGCATTTGGCAGAAGCAGCGCTTCTGGGACGGCTATGCTTGGCGCGCCCGCCGCGTCAGAGTCTGCCGCTGAGGCGCTGGAGCCCACCTCGGCATGGATGCACCGTTCATCTGGAAGCCCGAAAAAGACCGCTTTTTCTCGTCACAGCTCCGTGCGCGTTTACCGTGGATTGACCAATTGCGCGCTTCCTAGCTGCACGGCCAATTCCATCCGCGTCTGCGTGAACCTTTGAAACCCGAGCGCCCCTAACAAGGGGAGCCCATCTCCCAGGAGAGCCTTGAGCATGAAGAAGACACTAGTTGCCGTCCTGACGGTTGCGACGGTCGCCGGTTCGCTGGTGACCGCCACTCCGTCCGCGAAGGCCCATGACGGCATCGGCGCCGGCATCGCGGCCGGCCTGATCGGCGGCGCCATCGTCGGCGGCGCGATCGCGTCGAGCCGTCCCGCCTATGGCGGCCCCGTTTACGTGGCCGAGCCTGGCCCGCCGCCCCCGCCCTGCTATTGGCAGCGCCAGCGCTATTGGGACGGTTATGGCTGGGTCGTTCGCCCGGTCCGCGTCTGCTACTGATCTGATCGGCGCGCGCATTCGCGCCGCGATTGAAGCCCGGCCGAGCACCTCGGCCGGGTTTTTCGTTTGACCCTCTGCTATCGCGCCGCCTGGACCGCGCGCAGCACCTCTTCGCTCGGCCAGCAATCGACCTTGAGACCCGCCGACTTCTGGTAGGCGCCGAGTGCGGCGCGGGTCTGCATGCCGGCCTTTCCGTCGATCTTGTCCTTGTAGAGCCCGACCCGCGTGAGCTCGCGCTGCATGATCTCGACGTCCTTGGTGCGCAACTGCCTGGAAGCCGACCAACGTGCCGCGAATGGCAACGGGCTCGTCATGCGATCGCTGAGGTGGCCGACGAACAACACGTAGAGATCGGAGAAATTGTATTCCTTGATGACGAAGTAGTTCTTCGTGGTCAGGAACGACGGGCCGTAGATGCCTTCGGGCTGGAGCAACGAGGCCGGCTGCGCCTGCTCGGCCGCGCTGAGTTTTTGGCCACGCACCGGAACAAAGCCTTCGCGCAGCCACTGGCCGATCGGCTTCGTCACCTCGGGCACGCCCATCGTGCAATCAACCTTCGCAGGAGCCTGCACCTCATAGGCCCAGCGAACGCCGCTCTGCCAGCCCTTGTTGACGAGCTGCTGCGCGGCGGAGGCCAGCGCATCCGGCACGGAGCGCCAGATATCGATGCGGCCATCGCCATCGGAATCGACGCCGTGCTTGTAATACTCCGAGGGCAGGAACTGGGTGAGCCCGGTGGCTCCGGCCCACGATGAGCGCATGTCCTTGCGCGTCACCACGCCTTCGCCGAGAAGCTTGAGCGAGAGGATGAATTCGTTGCGATACTGATCCTTGCGTCGGCCGACATAGGCCTGCGTCGCCAGCACCCTGACGAGATCGTAAGGCAGCCTGTAGCGGCCGTAATCGGTCTCGCGGCCCCAGATCGCCAGCATCACGGTCGCCGGCACGCCTGAGTTCTTCTCGATCTCGGTCAGCACAGGGCGATATTTCTGCAGCAGCCGCTGCCCCTCGCCTGCGAGCCGCGCGATCGAGGCTTCCCTGACGTAGTCCGCCGGCACCTGGACGAACTCGGCCTGCGACGGGGCGCCGGTCGCGGGCCGCCCGGGTAGAAGCAGGTCCGGCAGCTTGTAGTCGGGCTCGAGCCCGCGCGTCTCTCGCTCGAACGTCATGCGAGAGACGCCTGCGGCCTGCGCTTCCGGCCAAAGCGAGGCGATGAACTGCGTGAAGGCAGCGTCTGCGGCGCGGCCGGACGTCGAGCCGCAGGTGAGCAAGATCAAAGCAGCGATGAACGTCCGCCGCATCATGCCGAGATCACCGCGTCAGCTTCTTGTACTTCACTCGGTGCGGAATGATGCTGTCCTGGCCGAGCCGGCGCATCTTGTCCTTCTCGTAGTCCTGGAAGTTGCCCTCGAACCATTCGACATGGCTGTCGCCCTCGAAGGCCAGGATGTGGGTCGCGATGCGGTCGAGGAACCAGCGATCGTGGCTGATGATGACGGCGCAGCCGGCGAAATCCTCCAGCGCCTCTTCGAGCGCGCGCAGCGTGTCGACGTCGAGATCGTTGGTCGGCTCGTCGAGCAGCAGCACGTTCGCGCCGGACTTCAGCATCTTGGCGAGATGCACGCGGTTGCGTTCGCCGCCGGAGAGCGCGCCGACCTTCTTCTGTTGGTCCGCGCCCTTGAAGTTGAAGGCCGAGCAATAGCCGCGCGAGTTCACTTCCTTCTTGCCGAGCAGGATCAGCTCGTTGCCGCCGGAAATCTCCTCCCACACGGTCTTCTTGCCGTCGAGCGCATCGCGCGACTGGTCAACATAGCCGAGATGCACGGTCTCGCCGACCGTGATGGTCCCGGCGTCCGGCTTCTCCTGGCCGGTGATCATCCTGAACAACGTGGTCTTGCCGGCGCCGTTGGGGCCGATCACGCCAACGATGCCGCCGGGCGGCAGCTTGAAGGTGAGATTGTCGATCAGCAGGCGATCGCCGAAGCCTTTGCTGAGGCCGTCGAAATCGACCACGTTGGCGCCGAGCCGTTCGGCGACCGGAATGATGATCTGCGCGGTCTGGGTCTGCTTCTCGCTCGCCTTCTTGAGCAGCTCCTCATAGCGCTGGTAGCGCGCTTTCGACTTGGCCTGGCGCGCCTTCGGCGATGACGCGACCCATTCCTGCTCGCGGGCGAGCGTCTTCTGGTGCGCCGCGTCCTCGCGGCCTTCCTGCTCGAGGCGCTTCTGCTTCTGCACCAGCCAGGACGAATAGTTGCCCTCGTAGGGAATGCCGCGGCCGCGGTCGAGCTCGAGGATCCAGCCGGTGACGTTGTCGAGGAAGTAGCGGTCGTGGGTGACGATCAGGATCGCGCCGGGATAGTTGCGCAGATGGCCTTCCAGCCACGACACGGATTCAGCGTCGAGATGGTTGGTGGGCTCGTCCAGCAGCAGCAGTTCAGGCTGGTCGAGCAGCAGCTTGCAAAGCGCGACGCGGCGGCGCTCGCCGCCGGAAAGCTTGGTCACGTCGGCATCGTCGGGCGGACAGCGCAGCGCGTCCATGGCCTGGTCGACCTTGCTGTCGAGATCCCAGAGGCCCTGCGCCTCGATCTCGTCCTGCAGCTTGGTCATCTCGTCGGCAGTTTCCTCGGAATAGTTGACCGCCAGTTCGTTGTAGCGGTCGAGGATCGCCTTCTGCTTGGCGACGCCCTGCATGACGTTCTCGCGTACCGACAGCTTGGGATCGAGCTGCGGCTCCTGTTCGAGGTAACCGACGCGGGCGCCTTCGGCGACCCAGGCTTCGCCGGTGTATTCCTTGTCGAGGCCGGCCATGATCCTGAGCAGCGTCGACTTGCCCGAGCCGTTGACGCCGAGCACGCCGATCTTGGCATCCGGGTAGAAGCTCAGGTGAATGTTATCGAGCACCTTCCGGGTCGGGTAGCTCTTGGTCAGGCCCTGCATGAAATAGATGAACTGGCGCGCCATCGGTCCCGTGAAACCTTCGATTTGAGGAAATTTGCTTGCCGCCGATGTAACGATCCCGCCCCCAAAGGGCAACGTTTTCCGTCCGTTCACCACGGATGAATACGGTCCGGATACCATCCTCGCCGCTGATCCCGACAATTGAAACCATCTTTTAATAAATCGGGCTGAAAGCTCGGTTTCGCGCGGAAACAGCGCCACCCGATCAGAACGACCGGGAGCACAGCGAGGCCGCATCATGTCTCTGACGGAGACCAACTCTCTTCATGTTCCGGCGGAAGCCGCCCACGTTTCCAGGTTCGTCTCGGAGATCCAGGGCTTCTGGAAGCGCTTCTTCGCCGCCGCCTTCAACCCGTACCGGCCCGAACTGCACTACATGCGCGGACCCGGCCCGGCCTGGCGCGCCAAGCACGGCATGGATGCGCCGTTGCGCCTGAAGCCACGGGACCTCTGAGCCGCTCTCCGCTATCGGATTTTTGAAGACGCGAGCAGCTTGCGCGCAGATTGGATTGCGCGCAACCATGGCGAGGTTCGGACGAGGGCGCCCGCCAGCGCCCTCACCTCTCGCGATGGATGAACGCTGATGAGCCGGCTGCGCTGTGCAATTCTCGACGACTATTTCAATCTCGCCCTCGACGTTGCCGACTGGCCGAAGCTATCCGACCGCGTCGATGTCACCGTGTTCAGCCATCCCTTCGCCTCCGAGCAGGCGGCAGCCGGCGCGTTGGCTGATTTCAGCATCATTTGCGCGATGCGCGAGCGCACCGGATTTCCCAAGAGCCTCATCGAGAGCCTGCCGAAGCTGAAGCTGCTGCTGACCTCAGGCATGCGCAATGCAGCGATTGACATGCAGGCGGCCAAGGCGCGCGGCATTGCCGTCGGCGGCACGCAATATTCCCGCGATCCGACGGCGCCGCTCGCCATGGGCCTGATCCTGGAACTGACACGCGGCATCGGCCGCGAGAACGCGCGCATGCATGCCGGCGAGTCCTGGCAGAGCTTTGCCGGCGTCGAAATCGAGGGGATGACGCTCGGTATCGTCGGGCTCGGCAAGCTCGGCAGCAAGATGGCCGGGATCGCGAAGGCTTTCGGCATGAACGTGATCGCCTGGAGCCCGAACCTCACGCCTGAGAAGTGCGGGGAGGTTGGCGTTGGCTATGCCAGCAAGGACGAGCTTTTCGCCAAGGCCGACATCGTCACCATCCATGTCGTGCTGAGCGAGCGCTCGCGCGGTCTCGTCAGCCGCGCCGATCTCGCGCGGATGAAGCCGACCGCCTTCCTCGTCAACACCTCGCGCGGGCCGATCGTGGACGAGCAGGCGCTGCTGGAAGCCTTGCAGCAGCGGCAGATCGCGGGCGCGGGGTTGGATGTGTTCGCGGTCGAGCCGCTGCCGATCGACCATCCTTTCCGCAAGCTCGACAACCTCGTGCTGACGCCGCATCTCGGCTACGCCACCACGGACGGATTGCGCGCTCATTACGGTCAGATGGTGGAGGCGATCGATGCCTTCACAAGGAGCGGCGAACTGCCGCGCAAGCTGGCCTGAAACGACAATGGGCGTGCCAAGGCACGCCCATTGCAGTCGAGCTCTTCTTGCAGGGATCAGCGCACAGTGACCGGCGCAGGCAGCGGCGGCACGACCGTCGGCTGGGTGCCCGGGACGGGACCAGCCTGGGCCGACATGGGCGCCGGACCAGCGGTACCGGGTGCGGCAGCGCCGGGTGTCGGCGCCGCAGAGGCGGTCGCCGTTCCCGGCGGCGGGCCGCCCGGCAGCACCACGACGCGGGTGCCGACCTTGACGCGCTCGAACAGGTCGGAGACGTCCTCGTTGAGCATGCCGATGCAGCCGGAAGAGACGAACTTGCCGATGGTCGAGGGCTGGTTGGTGCCGTGAATACGGTACACGGTCGAGCCGAGATACATCGCGCGGGCGCCAAGCGGATTGCCGGGGCCGCCGGCCATGAAGCGCGGCAAGTAAGGCTGTCGTTCGATCATCTCGGTCGGCGGATGCCAATCCGGCCACTCGGCCTTTCGGGTGATCTTCTGCACGCCGGTCCAGGTGAAGCCGTCGCGACCCACGCGGACGCCGTAGCGGATCGCACGCCCATTGCCGAGCACGTAATAGAGGTAGGTGTTGGAGGTGTCGACCACGAGCGTGCCGACCGGCTCCTTGGTCTGGAACGCGACCTCCTGGCGACGCAGGTTCGGCGGCAGCTGCACCGGCGCGGCGTCGGGCTGCTCCTCGGGCGGCAGCGCGGCCAGCGTGACCGGCCGGCCATCGGCACCGACGGGCGGCTGCGCGGCCTGGACCGTCCCGGTCGCGGCGGGACCGCCGACGGCTTCGGGCGGACGCAGTCCGTCATTGCCGGGCGCCTGCTGACCCGGGCGATTGGCATAGATCACCGGCGGCGGATCGGCGGGCCGGCCATAACGAGGATCGTCGGGTGACATCACGGGGCCCTGCGGCGGCGCCGCCGAGTAGACCGGCGGGGCGCCAGCCGGACGACCATAACGCGGATCATCCGGCGACATCACCGGCCCTTGCGGCGGAGCGGCCGAATAGACCGGCGGAGCTCCCATCGGGCGGCCATAGCGCGGATCATCAGCCGGACCGGGCGGCGGCAGCGATGCCTGCGGCATGGCTTCGTCGTCTTCGTCCAGCGCGTCGAAATTCGGCACGCGATCGCCGGGGCGGTATTCCGCCGGAGCGCCGTAGCCTGGCACCTGCTGAACCGGATAGCTCTGAGCCTGAGCGAGCGAGGTTCCCGCCGCAGCGACTGTTGCGGCAGCGCATATCGTCAGAAAATGTTTGATCATCATCGCTCTTGTATAGTCCCCAAGCCCGATCGGACCGTTAACGGCCAGATGACGGAAGATAGCGGCACATTCAAGACATATCAGGCTTATTTGCGCCGGATTTGCCGATTTGTGATCCGCTAGACTACCGTTGCCCCGTTGCATCACGGGGCTGAAATCGTGTCGTGCCGTCCATTGCAGCGATGGTCGGCGGCGTTTTTCACGGAACGATGCGCAAACGTTGCGATATGGTCGAATCCGCCTGATTCGCCACCCTTTTTGAGCTCCGATTCCGTGCGGCGAACGCGGCAAGCAGTACCGTCACCGCGTTCAGATGGCTCTTGGGTCCCGGCCACGTCGCCGCCGGGGCGGAAATTCGCAATCGCTCGATGCTTCCCGGCTTTCGCTTCCTGTTTGCCGCGATCCTGCTGTCAACCTCCATCCTGGTGTTCGGCCTAGGGGCCGCCGCGCTGCTGCGGGCGACCCATCAGCAGTATGTCAGCAACCCCTCCTGGCGAAACGGTCCGCAGGAACAGGTGTTTGCGCAGGCGCCCGAGCCGGCCCAGCCCGTGCTCGCGGTGTTGCGAGCGGAGCCGGACGAGCCCGTAGCCGCCGCGCCGGAGCCGTCGCTGCGCGACCAGATACCGACGATCGGACTGCCGGCCCAGGAGGCCGAGCAGGTCGCCGCGCTGACGCCCGAACCGGACCCGCAGCCCGAAATGACTGCAACGCCGACCGAAGTCGCTGCGATCCGGCCCGTCGAGCCCGAAGCGGCCGCGGAGGTCGCAGAGGCGACACCGCGCGATACGCTCACACCAGACGACACCACGGCCTCGATCCCCCAGGCCGCGCCAGCCTCAGCCACATCCGAGTCGGCGCCTGCCCAGGTGGGCGCCGCCCTCCCCTCCTCGGCGCTCGAGGACACTTCAACGAAGCTATCGGCGCTGAACGATCCGACGGCGACGTCCGTGAAGGACACACCAGCGAAAGCCAAGGCTGATGCCAAGGTTGATGCCAAGCCTGACAGCAAAGCGATCAAATCCAAGGCCAAGGTGAAGAAGCGGCCTCGCGTGGTACGACGTCCGCCGCCTCAGCAATTGCAGCAACAGCTCGATCCATTCGGTCAGCCGCAGCCGGCCTTCGCGACGACAACGACAGCGCGCTCGCGTTAACGCGCTTCTTCGCCTTAGGGCGAGGGCGTACCGCCATCGACCTCACGCCGGGCCGATCGCGATCGGCGGGCCGCCGGCCTGACCCCATTCCGACCAGGAGCCGTCATAGAGCGCGGTGTCGGTGATGCCGAGGCGATAGAGCGCGAGCGTCAGCACGCCGGCCGAAACGCCGGAGCCGCAGCTCGTCACGATCGGTGCATCGAGCTTGACGCCGGCGCCCGTGAACGCCGCGCGGAGATCATCGAGGGGCTTCATGGTGCCGGTCGCGGCATCGAACAGCAGATTGTAGGGCACGTTGCGGGCGCCCGGGATGTGGCCGGAGCGGATGCCCGGCCGCGGCTCAGGCGCGCGGCCCTCGAAGCGGTCGGCGGCGCGCGCGTCGATCACCTGCTCGGCGCGGCTTTCCACGTTGGCGATCAGCTGCTGCATGCTGCGTACGCGCTTTGAATCATAGCTCGCCTCGAACGTTGCCGGCTTCGGCTTCACGTCGCCGCTTTCGACCGGGCGGCCCTCGGCGCGCCACTTCTTCAATCCGCCATTGAGAATGCGCACATTGCTGTGGCCGTAGGACAGGAACATCCACCACGCGCGGGGCGCCGCGACCCAGCCGCCGGCGTCGTAGAGCACGACCGTGTCCGTGTTGGAGATGCCGAGATTGCCGATGTCGCGGCCGAACTGCTCGGCGCTCGGAAACATGTGCGGCAGCGGGTTGGAATGATCCGACACCGCGTCGACGTCGAAGAATACCGCACCCGGCAGATGCGCGGCGAGATAGTCGTCCTTCGGCAGCGGCAAGACCCCCGGCAACTTGAAGCTGGCGTCGAGGATCTTGACGTTGCCATCGTTGATGTGGGCGGCGAGCCATTCGGTGGAGACGAGGGGGTCGGTGGGGGCGATCATTGGAGTCCTCCGGCAATGGTCTCAGTCGTCATGGCCGGCTTGTCCCGGCCATCCTCGCTCTTTCTTGCGGCGAAGACGTGGATGCCCGGGTCAAGCCCGGGCATGACGGAGCACGTGGTGAGGGTGTTCACCTCACCCCTTCTTCTTCGGCTCCCACTTCTCCGTCGGCCCTCCGGCATCGCGCCATGCCGCATAGCCGCCGGCGATGTGGGCAACAGGCTTGAGGCCCATGTCCTGCGCGGTCTTGGCTGCGAGCGCGGAGCGCAGGCCGCCGGCGCAGTGGAAGACGAACTTCTTGTCCTCCTGGAAGATCGGCTTGGCGTAGGGACTCTGTGGATCGATCCAGAATTCGAGCATGCCGCGGGTGCACGCGAACGCGCCCGGGATGCGGCCGTCGCGCTCGATCTCGCGGGGATCGCGGATGTCGACGATGACGACGTCGCCGTTCTTGGATATCTCGATGGCGTCCTTGGCCGAGAGCGTCTCGATCTCGGCATTGGCCTCGTCGATCAACGCCTTGATGCCGCGGGTGATGGTCTGGGGCATATAGGTCTCCCTCTTGTTGTCATTACGGGGCGCGCGCAGCGCGACCCGGAATCCATTTCTCTGAATGCGCTGCGGCCCGGTGGATTCCGGGTTCGCGACTTCGCCGCGCCCCGGAATGACGGCGGGAGCTAGTGCGTCAATTCCTTCATCGCGGCTTCCAGCCCTTCGATCGTGATCGGATACATCCGGTTGGCAAAGATGCGCTTGATGATGGTGGTCGATTCCGAATAGTCCCAGTGCTTCTGCTGCACCGGGTTCAGCCACACCGTATGCGGATAGGTGCGGATGATGCGATCGAGCCAGACCGAGCCCGGCTCCTCGTTGACGTGCTCGACCGAGCCGCCGGGCACCATGATCTCGTAAGGCGACATCGAGGCGTCGCCGACGAACACGACCTTGTAGTCGTGCGGGTATTTGTGCAGCACGTCCCAGGTCGGCGTGCGGTCGGTGAAGCGGCGCTTGTTCTGCTTCCACACGCCTTCATAGAGGCAGTTGTGGAAGTAGAAATACTCCATGTGCTTGAACTCGCTCTTCGCCGCCGAGAACAGCTCCTCGACCTGCTCGATATGCGCGTCCATCGAGCCGCCGATGTCGAAGAACACCAGCAGCTTCACCGCATTGCGCCGCTCGGGGCGCATGTGCACGTCGAGATAGCCGTGGTTGGCGGTCTCGCGGATCGTGGTGTCGAGATCGAGCTCATCGGGCGCGCCGGTGCGCGCGAACTTGCGCAGACGGCGCAGCGCCACCTTGATGTTGCGGATGCCGAGCTCGACATTGCCGTCGAGATCCTTGAACTCGCGCTTGTCCCACACCTTCACCGCGCGGTTGTTGCGGTTCTTCTCCTGGCCGATGCGGACGCCCTCGGGATTGTAGCCATGGGCGCCGAACGGCGAGGTGCCGGCGGTGCCGATCCATTTCGAGCCGCCCTGGTGGCGCCCCTTCTGCTCCTCGAGGCGCTTCTTCAAGGTCTCCATGAGCTTGTCCCAGCCCATGGCCTCGATCTGCTTCTTCTCTTCTTCGGTGAGATACTTCTCGGCGAGCTTCTTCAGCCACTCCTCGGGTATCTCCGCCTTCTCCATGGCGTCGAGCAGATTTTCCAAGCCCTTGAACACCGTGCCGAAGACACGGTCGAACTTGTCGAGGTTGCGCTCGTCCTTCACGAGCGAGGTGCGCGACAGATAATAGAAGTTCTCGACCGTGTAGTCGGCGAGATCAGCGTCGAGCGCCTCCATCAGCGTGAGGTATTCGCGCAGCGTCACGGGGACCTGCGCGTCGCGCAGAGAGGTGAAGAATTGCAGGAACATGGGTGACAGATTGCCCGTCGGGTGGCTGACGTCAAGGGCGGAGGCCCCTGCTCCGTACTGGACCGAGAGGCATTTTGCTCTAGAATTGGCGGCCATACGGGGTTGTTTGGGGACATTTGCAATGGGAATTGTCGCAGCGCTCATCATTGGCGCGATCGCCGGCTGGCTTGCCGGCAAGATTGTCCACGGGGCGGGATTTGGGCTGGTCGGCAACATCGTTGTCGGCATCATTGGCGCCCTGGTCGCAAGCTGGGTGCTGCCCCAGCTCCACATCCAGCTGGCAACGGGCACGATCGGCGCCATCGTGGACGCCACGATCGGTGCGGTGATTGTGCTCGTCATCCTTTCGCTGATAAAACGGGTCTGAAAGCCTGACCGAACCAGGAACGGCCGCCATGCGCGGCCGTTCGCTTGTCGTGACCAAGGCATTGCCCTGGGACGACGACCAACAAGGACGTGCGATGAAATTTACCGGCACCAAGGACTATGTTGCGACCGACGACCTCAAGGTCGCCGTCAATGCCTCGATCGTGCTCGAGCGCCCGCTCCTGGTGAAGGGCGAGCCCGGCACCGGCAAGACGGTGCTGGCGGAGGAAGTGGCCAAAGCGCTGAACGCGCCGCTGCTCACCTGGCACATCAAGTCCACCACCAAGGCGCAGCAGGGCCTCTACGAATACGACGCGGTGTCGCGCCTGCGCGACAGCCAGCTCGGCGATGCCCGCGTGTCCGACATCAAGAACTACATCAAGCGCGGCAAGCTCTGGGAAGCCTTCACCGCCGAGCAGCGCCCGGTGCTGCTGATCGACGAGATCGACAAGGCCGACATCGAATTCCCGAACGACCTCCTGCTCGAGCTCGACCGCATGGAATTCCATGTCTACGAGACCGGCGAGACGATCAAGGCGAAGCAGCGCCCGATCATGATGATCACCTCCAATAACGAGAAGGAGCTGCCGGACGCCTTTCTCCGCCGCTGCTTCTTCCATTACATCAAGTTCCCCGACGCCGACACGATGGGCCGCATCGTCGACGTGCACTTCCCCGGCATCAAGAAGCGCTTGGTCGAGGAAGCGCTGCGCATCTTCTTCGAGGTGCGCGAGGTGCCCGGCCTGAAGAAGAAGCCGTCGACCTCGGAGCTGCTCGACTGGCTGAAGCTGCTGCTCAACGAGGACATGAGCGTCGAGCAACTCCGCGAGCGCGACCCGCGCAAGCTGATCCCGCCGCTGCACGGCGCACTGCTCAAGAACGAGCAGGACGTGCACCTGTTCGAGCGACTGGCGTTTCTGAGTCGCCGGGAAGTGTAGGAAGCAAGCGGACCTGCGAGAGCGCTCCGCCGCGGCCCCAACCACCGACGTCTTTCCCCGCGAAAGCGGGGGATCCAGTACGCCGCGCGGCGTGTCGATTGAATCACTCCTGTCTCGGAGTACTGGACCGCCCGGTCAGCCGGGCGGTGACAGTGAGAGTGTCGCACGTGCCCGCCTCACTGCGACGATCGGACGGCTTATGCCGCGTTCTCCCGCGAGCCAAGTTCGTTCTGGTCTCCTCCACCCGCGCGAAAGTCGCCGGGATCGCGCCACTGACGCGATTGCCGCATTCGCCAACGCTTGGATGCGCTGAGATCAGGAAAGACTTCAGAGAACGGCCAGGCTTTGGCGAAATCCGCCTTTGCCAGCTCAGGATGTCGCTGACCGCAAGCAGATCTCTCTTGGTGTGGCCAGATTTTTCCTAGCGCTCGATATCGTAACCCACCTTATCAAGCTCTCATGCCATCGCCGCGTCCGGAATGCGCGCGGCTTCCATCGGCTGCTTGCCTCGGATCAAGTCCGAGGCGCGGTCCGCGATCATCATCGTCGAGGCATTGAGGTTTGCCGAGATCATGCGCGGCATCACGGACGCATCGATCACGCGCAGGCCCTCCAACCCGTGGACGCGGAGCTGGTCGTCGACGACCGCCCAGGTCGAATCCGCCGGGCCCATGCGGCAGGTGCAGCCGGGATGGAAGGTGGTGGTGCCGCGCTGGGTGGCGGCCTGTAGAAATTCGTCGTCGGTGTTGACGTTGGGGCCGGGGAAATCCTCGTAGGCATAGTAAGGCGCCAGCGGCGCGGATTTCAGGAGCTTGCGGGCGAGCTTCATGCCGCCGACGACGACGCGGCGGTCGAGCTCGGCATCGAGATAATTGGTCTGGATGATCGGCGGCGCGAACGGATCGCTGGAGCGGATGCGGACATAGCCGCGGCTCTCGGGGCGCTGCTGCCAGGACGCGACGGTCATGCCCGGCTCGTCCTCGAGCTGGCCCTGCACGCCCTCCTTGTAGCTCGCTGGCGTGAAGGTAAGCTGGAGGTCGGAGCTCTCCGCGCTCTCCCCGGAATGCCAGAAGCAATAGACCATCGTCGGTGACAGCGAGAGCAGGCCGCGCCGCGCGGTCGCCCATTTCATGGCTTCGATCCACAGCGAGACGCCACGGCGGAGCTCGTTGATGGTCTTGATGTTCTTGACGCGCGCGACCGTGCGCGGCGCATAGTGATCCTGAAGGCCTTCGCCGACCGGCAACGAGTGACGCACCGCGATGCCGTGCTGCTGCAGCAGATCGGGTGAGCCGATCCCGGAGAGCTGCAAGAGCTGCGGCGAATTATAGCTGCCGCCGGAGAGGATCACCTCCTTGTTGGCCCGCACCTCGACGGGGTGCCCCCCGCGTCCGCCCTTCATGTAGCGCACGCCGACGGCGCGCTTGCCCTCGAAGATGATCTCGGTCGCGTGGGCATGCGTGTGCACGTGCACGTTCGGCCGCTTCATCGCCGGCTTGAGGAACGCGGTGGCCGCGGAGACGCGCAGGCCGTTGTTGATGGTGCGCTGGCAGTAGGAAACGCCTTCCTGCGTCTTGCCGTTGTAATCGGGATTGCGGGGAATGCCGAGCGAGACCGCGCCCTCCATGAAGGCCTCGCAGAGCGGATCGCGCCAGTCCATCGTGGTGACGGTGAGGCCCCCCTCGCGGCCGCGATAAGTGTCCTCGCCCTCGCCGATGCGCTTCTCCAGCCGCCGGAAGTACGGCAGCACGTCGGCATAGCCCCAGCCGCGATTGCCCATCTGCGCCCAGGTGTCGAAGTCCATGCGCTGGCCGCGATTGTAGATGTGGCCGTTGATCGAGGACGAGCCGCCCAGCGTCTTGCCGCGCGGCGCATAGATGCTGCGGCCACCGGTCCAGGGCCCAGGCTCCTGCTGATAGGCCCAGTTGATGCTCTTCATGTGGAAGGTCTTGATGAAGCCCGCCGGCAGATGGATGTAGGGATGCCAATCCCTCGGGCCAGCCTCGAGCACGCAGACGCTGGTGTTGGGATCCTCGCTCAGCCGGCTGGTGAGCACGCAACCGGCGGAGCCCGCGCCGACGATCACATAATCAAATCTGTCCATGGTGCCTCGGGCGCCCCTATCGTGTCGTGAGATCAGGTGAACTGCAGTCGCAAGTGCCAACACCTCTGGCGCGACCTCTCCCTATGGGAGAGGTGATCGAGCTCGCGGCAAGATCGGTGCACATCATGACTAGCGCGGCTTGTCGTTGAGCTGGAATTCCAGATGCGCCTGCACCGTCGGCCATTCGGCGGCGGTGATGCTGTAGACCACGGTGTCGCGCAAGGTGCCGTTCGGCGCGATCTGATGGCTGCGAAGGATGCCGTCCTGCTTGGCGCCCAGGCGCTCGATGGCGCGGCGGCTCTGGTGGTTGAAGAAATGGGTGCGGAACTCGACTGCGATGCAGTTCAGCGTCTCGAAGGCGTGTCGCAGCAGGAGCAGCTTGCACTGCGTGTTGAGCGGGCCGCGCTGCGCGCTCTTGCCATACCAGGTGGAGCCGATCTCGACGCGGCGATTGGCTGCATCGATATTCATGTAGGTCGTCATGCCGACGATCCTGCCGGTCGAATCGAACACGGTGAAGGGCAGCATCGAGCCCGCGGCCTGCAAGGCCAGGCGGCGGTCGATCTCCTTCGCCATGCCTTCCGGCGTTGGGACTGCGGTGTACCAGAGCTTCGACAGCTCGCCGTCTTTGACGGCCTCGATCAATCCCTGGCGGTGATCATGCGTCAGCGGCTCGATACGGGCGTGCTGCCCGCGCAGGGTGACGGGATCGGGCCAGGGCATTGAAAGTCTCTCCTTCGTCATTGCGAGCGAAGCGAAGCAATCCAGAGTCTTACCGCAGAAGCAGTCTGGATTGCTTCGTCGCTTCGCTCCTCGCAATGACGGCTTGGCTCACTTATTCAAGAAATTCAACGGCAAACCGCCGCGCAGCCAGTCCATGGCGATCAACTCGCCCTTGCCCGACAGCGTGATGTAGGCGGTCTTCAGCTCGGGGCCGCCGAAGGCGATGTTGGTGGTCACGCGGTCGCCGGTCGGGACCTGCTCGACCAGCGTGCCGTCGGGCGCGATCACCGAGATGCAGCCGGAGACGAGCGTGGCGACGCAGACGTTGCCGCCGGCTTCCACCGCGAGCGAATCGAACATCTGGTAGCCGCCGAGGCCGCAGATCGGCTTGCCCCGCTCGCCGCGATAGATCACATCGCGCGGCTTCAGCGTGCCCGGCGCCGAGAGCTCATAGGCCCAGAGCCGCCCGGTCGGCGTCTCCGCGATGTAGACAGTGTTCTCGTCCGGCGACAGGCCAATGCCGTTCGCCGGCAATATGCCATGCACGATCTCGACAAGCTCGCCCATGCCGGGCTTCAGATAATACATGCCGCCGACGTCCATCTCGCGTGCGCGGCGCTTGCCGAGATCGGAGAACCAGAGGCCGCCCTGCTTGTCGAAGACCAGATCGTTCGGCCCGCGCAGATCGTGCGCGCCGCATTTCGTCACGACGGTCTCGACCTTGCCCGTTTGCAGGTCGACGCGCTGGATCGAGCCGCCGAGATAGTCGTCGGGCTGCGGACCTGGCATGATCATGTTGCGGGTCGGTATCCAGGAGAAGCCGCCATTGTTGCAGATGTACATCTTGCCGTCGGGCCCGAGGGCAGCGCCGTTCGGGCCGCCCGGAATCTTGGCGACGATCTCCTTGCGGCCATCTGGATAAACACGGGTCAGGCGCTGGCCCCGGATCTCCACCAATACCACCGAACCGTCCGGCATCACGACCGGCCCTTCCGGAAATTCGAGGTCGGTGGCGAGAACGCGGATGTTGGACATGTGGGACCCTCCCGGCTGCTTGTTATGGCTTGCACGGGATGTCCGGCACGGGCCCCGCAGGCAAGATTTGCCTGCGGTTATGACAAAGTCGCCGGGGCTTGCCAAGCAAGCGAGGCGGTATGCCAGCGTTGCGCGCTACTCTCGCACCGGCAGCCAGATCTCGAAGCCGCCATGGCCGGTTGAGGGATCGAATGTCTCGTCGTAGCGCTCGAAGTTCGGCGCATCCGCGGCTTTCAAGCCCGAGGCGGGCAGCCATTGATTCCAGATCGTGTTCACCGTGCGCCGGATCGAGGCGACGTGGTCCTCGTGGGTGAACACGGCATAGCGCCGCTCGGGGATGCGGATACGCCCGTAGCGGCGCGGCAGATCGGAGAAATCGGCGACCTCGACACCCGCGATGTAGTCGAAATTGCCGGCATCGTCGCCATTGCAGCAGACGCCATAGGCGGCTTGATTTTTTCCTTGGCCGACGCGCGCCGGAATGTCGGCGACCTCCTGCTGAAAGCGATGCCACAGGCCGGGGATCATGGCGCCGTTGTCGCAGGAGATGCGCGCGACGGGTCCGGCGACCAGGAAGGTCTTTGCGGTTTCGAAACGCGGCGGGGCAAGATGGTCGAGGATGGTGGAGTCCATGAGGATCGGCTCCTGTAGCCTGAGATGGCTGACGCAAGTCGTGGCCCGGACCGCTTCGGGCGTGGTGCCGAACTGGTCGCGGAACGCGCGGGTGAAGGCTTCGTGCGAGCCGTAATCCGCCTCCAGCGCCAATGACAGGATGTCGGGTGCGCCCCTTGCCAGGCTGCGCGCCGCTTCCGTCAGCCGTCGCGCGCGCACGTATCGCATCACGGGAAATCCCGTGGCTGCGGCAAACGCACGCACGATGTGGAACCGTGACACGCCCGATATCGCAGCGATCTCGTCGAGCGTCATCGGCTCGGCCAGATGGCTCTCGATATACCAGAGCGCTCGCTGGGCTGGGTTCACGGTGATCGTCCTCGTTCGAAGCGCGGCAATGATGCGCCCGTCGGTACCGATCTGCTTGATCGGCATTGCTGTCCTTTGCATGAGGATAGTCCCGGAATAGCCACTGGCAACGCCCCGGCGTTCGTGGCTACACTCCTAGAAACCGCTCACGAGAAAGAGGAACCGGATCATGGAAATCACCGATGTGCGGGCGCACCATATCCGCATTCCCTATGACGCCGGTGTCGCGAGCTTCCGCCAGGGCGCTTCGGCCATTTCCGCGCTCGATATGGTGCTCGTGGAGGTCACGACCGATTCTGGATTGACCGGCTGGGGCGATGCCTTCGCCTATGTCTGCCCGCGCACCACGCGCAGCGCCGTCGAGGAGATGATCGCGCCGCAGGCCCGCGGACTGAAGGTACCCAACGCGGCCGGCATTCCCGCCGCGATGGAGCAGATCCAGCGCAATCTGCATTTGTTCGGCCGCTACGGCATCACCATGTTCGCGATCTCCGGGCTCGATATCGCATTGTGGGACCTGGCTGCGAAGATCGAGGGCGTCCCCCTGCATCGCCTGCTCGGCGAGATCAGGCGCACGGCGATCCCGGCCTACGCGAGCCTGTTACGGATCGGCTCGCCCGACAACATCGCCAGTGAATGCAGGAAGGCGCTCGCGCTCGGCTATGGCGCGATCAAGCTGCACGAGACGACGGCGCCGGCGGTGTTTGCCGCGCGCGAAGCGATCGGGCCAGAGATTCCGCTGATGGTCGACATGAACTGTCCACTCACCGGCGAGCAGGCGATCGCGTTCGCGAAGACATGCCGGGATGCGCAACCGATGTTTCTGGAGGAGCCGGTCTGGCCGCCGGAAGACTTTGCCACGCTTGCCCAGGTGCGCGACCAGGGTGGCCTCGGCATTGCTGCCGGCGAGAACGCCTGCACCGAATATCAATTCCGCCAGATGATGGAAGCGGGCGCGGTGAGCCACGCCCAGCCCTCGGTGATCAAGGTCGGCGGCATCAGCGAATTCCTGAAGGTCGCCGCGCTGGCCGATCGGCGCGGCATCAAGATCGTCCCGCATTCGCCGTATTTCGGTCCGGGCCTGCTGGCCACGCTGCACCTGCTCGCGACACGTGACGATGGTCTGGTCGAGATATTTTATCTCAAGCGCGAAGCTTGCCTTTGGGGCGGCCGATCGGACAGCGATGCCACCGGACATGTCGCCGTGCCGACAGGCCCGGGGCTCGGCTATGAGCCGGATCGTGGCGTGATGGAGCGCTATCGCGTGACGTGATCGCCGCTTACTTCCCGTCCTTCGCGGGCGCCGCGTCGTGCTTCTTCTTCAGATCGTCGGCGAACTTCGCCTGCGCGGCCTGAAGATCGGCGAGCGTCTTCTGCATGCCGGCGAGGCTCGTCTTCAGCGCATCGATCTGGCGACCCGCAGCATCCAGCTTCTGCTGGTGATCGAGATTGAGCTTGGTGATGGTCTTCTGCAGGAAATCGACGTTGCTCTGAAGACAGCTGGTACGCCGCTCCATCGTCTTCTCGACCGTGCAGATCTCGATGCCAGGCACGTCCTGCGCGTGCACAGGCAGGGCTACCTGCGTGACGAGCAGCAACATTGCGAAACAAATGCCGGGTCCTCGAAGCAGCATGAAGGTTCCTCATCCAATCGTTCACGGCAATGTGCACTGTTTGTGCACGACCACGCGACGCTACCACACTCGTACCGCATTCTCGCGGTGAGCTTGCGCTTGTTCCCTCGGACGGGGAACGATGATCCGCGCGCGGAAAGAAGTGGGCGCTCTATCCGCGGCTTTGTTTAGGGGAGAATATTGGAATGGCAACGCGCGATAGACGTTTGGCGGAATTCGATGGCGCCGGAGAACCACCGCCGGGCCTGCCACTCGAAGTGCTATGCGAGGATCACAGCGGAACGTATCAGCTGCCGTTCGCCTGCCGTTATGTCGAGGGACGCTGGCAGAACCATGAGGCCGGCATTGCGGTCGAAGCAACCGTGATCGGCTGGCGCCTGCCGCGCGTGAAGCAGCGCGGGGCCGCCTGAAGGCAGTTTCTGTTTCAAAATGCGACGGCGCCGCGCTCCGGCTTAACCTCCGGAACGCGGGCCGAACGAATCGCGTCCGAATCAGCGGAAGCGCCGCGTACGCGCCTGTTCACGGCTAGATGTCGCGACGGCTCCGTAGGCACGCACAACATCTCGGCAGCGCGGGGGATCGCCCAAGCCCGGCCCCGGCTCCAAAGGTTAATCGTCGCAAGGGTAGAGCTATCCGGGCTGCCTCGGGAGGACTTCGGCTGCCGAAACAGGCAGGGCTACGCAGCACCTGCCTAATATTCGACCTCGAGTTCCTCGATCTCGGCCGGCTCCTCCCTCGCCGCCGCGACCCATTCCTGCATCTCCGGCATCGCCATGATAGTGTCGGCATAGGCCTGCAGCGGCGGCGCGAGCTTGACGTCATAGGTCACGAAGCGCGTCACCACCGGGGCGTACATGGCATCTGCCATGGTGCGCTGCGCACCGAACAGGAAGGGGCCGCCGGATTTCTCCAGGCAGTCGCGCCAGATGAACCAGACCCGGTCGATGTCGGCCTGTGCCCGGGACCAGATCTTGAAGCCGGGAAAGTGTCCCTTCAGGTTGACCGGCAGCGAGGCTCGGAGCGTGGTGAAGCCGGAATGGATTTCGCCCGAGATCGAGCGGCAATGCGAGCGCTGAATGCGGTCGGCCGGCAACAGCCCGGCGTCCGGCATCACCTCGTTGAGATATTCGGCAATCGCCAGCGTATCCCAGACCACGGCGCCCTCGTGCCGCAGGCACGGCACCAGGATGGACGACGACAGCAGCAGGATCTCGGCGCGCGCTGACGCATCATCCGGTGCGGTGACGATCTCCTCGAAATCCAGCCCGGAGAATTTCGTCAGCAGCCAGCCACGCAGCGACCAGGACGAGTAATTCTTGCTGCTGATGGTCAGTGTCGCCTTCGCCATATGGCCCCTTCCCTCGTCCCGACATCGGCCCGGTTGCCCGCGGCCCGCGCTTGCCGCGGCATAAGCAGCAAGCGACGTGCCAGTTTGGGAGGCCGCGACTGTCGTCTGGCGTCCTTATTGCATGGCAGCACGGGACGGATGGGCATTTCAGTATGATGTCGATGTATTATCAGGCCTTTCAGAACCACATGGACCTGACGGCGCCGTGGCGGGCGGGGGCTTCGTCTGCGCTCAAATTCCTCAATCTGGTGCCGCAGGGCGCGTCCGATCAGGTCATCGGCCGGCTGTCGGCGGCGTTGGAGCTGATCTCGCGCTCCACCCTCACTTATGACCGTCCCGCCTACGGCATCGACAGCGTCATGGTGGGCAACCGCGAGGCTGCCGTCACCGAGGAGATCGCCTACGCAACTCCGTTCGGTTCACTGCTGCACTTCAGAAAGGAGGGCGTGGGCGAGCAGCCGCGCATGCTGCTGGTGGCGCCGATGTCCGGCCACTTCGCGACGCTGCTACGCGGCACCGTGAAGACGCTGCTCCAGGACCACGACGTCTACATCACCGACTGGCACAATCCGCGCGACATTCCGCGCAGCGAAGGCCGCTTCGGGCTCGACGACTACACCGAGCACCTGATCGATTTCCTCGGGCAGCTCGGCCCCCGCCCGCATATGGTTGCGATCTGCCAGCCGTCGGTGTCGGCTCTCGCGGCCGCCGCGATCATGTGCGAGGACAATCATCCCGCGCGGCCGGCGACGCTGACGCTGATGGCCGGGCCGATCGACACGCGGATCCAGCCGACCAGGGTCAACGAATTCGCCAAGAGCCGGTCGATCGAGTGGTTCGAGCGCAATCTGATCAACTACGTGCCGGTGCAGTGCCGCGGCGCGCTCCGCAAGGTCTACCCCGGCTTCGTTCAGCTCACCGCCTTCGTCTCGATGAATCTGGAGCGCCACATCAAGCAGCATCTCGATCTCGCCAACCACATCGCCAAGGGCGAGACGGAGAAGGCCGCGACGATCAAGACTTTCTACGACGAATATTTCGCGGTGATGGATCTTCCGGCGGAATTCTACATCGAGACCGTGCGCGACGTGTTCCAGGAGCACCTCCTGCCGCAGGGCAAACTGATGCATCGCGGCCGCCCCGTGAACACAAAGGCGGTCAGCCGCATGGGCCTGATGACGGTCGAAGGCGAAAAGGACGACATCTGCTCGATCGGGCAGACGCTGGCCGCGCAGGACCTGTGCACCAGCGTGCGCGCCTATCGGCGCGTCCACCACATGCAGGCCGGCGTCGGCCATTACGGCGTGTTCTCCGGCAAGCGCTGGAACAACGAGATTTATCCGCTGCTGCGCGATTTCGTACACGTTAATTCGTGAGCAGCGTGGTGCAGTCGCGGAACTGGCCTGGGTCGGTAAGCTAGCTCATCCTCCGCCGCAGTGTCGCCGACGGCGTCTCGCCGAATTTTTCGCGGTAGGCGCCGGCCATGCGGCCGAGATGGGTGAAGCCGAGATCGAAGGCGATGTCAGTGATGGAGGCATCGGGTGCGGCCTGCGCGAGGCGCGCGTGCAGGCTCGCGAGGCGCATGTCGAGCAGCATCTCCGAAATCGAGACGCCGAAGTGACGGCGGAAGCCGAGCTGGAGCGCGCGGATGCCAATGCCTGACACGCAAGCGAGCTCACCGAGATCGAGCGGCTCGCCGGCATGATCCGCCAGATGGTCGCGCGCGGCACGGAGCGCACGCGGCAGGCGCTCTGCCTGCCCTGAGAACGTCCTGATCGCATCAGACAAGCCATGCCGCTGCCCGTTCAGGAGATGATCCAGCAGCAGCTCCCGCCAGTCGGCCATGGCAACCGGCGAAAGCCGGCCGGAAGGACCAAAACGCTCGGCGAGATTCATCAGCCCGGCAAGGCTGGCCTGCAAGCCCCGCCCGGACGGCGCGTCCAGGTCGATCACCGGATCGAATTCGACCGTGCCGGCCGTTCTGCCCGACAGCGCCGCGGCGCGCTGCTCGACCATGCGGCGGTCGAGCAGCAGGATCGCCTGCGCGCAATCGCTCCACATCATCCGGGTCGGGATGGTCGGCGACAACAGCGACGCGGCGCGGTCCGGCACGACATCGAACTCGCCGACGCCTGAACGAATACGGGCGCTGCCCGCCAGCGGAATCTGCACCAGGAAGAAGCGCTCGAGGCAGCCCGGATCGATGCTCACCGATCCGCCGTAGGCCACGTAGTTGATGGAGAAGCCGTCGAAGGCCGCACAATTGTGCCGGGCGGAGAAGCCGGCCGCTCGCGCCCGCTCCGGCTTGAGATCGTGCGGGCAGAAGATGCGCCCGATCTGCTCCGCGGCCTCATCGACATCATCCGTGGTGACGCGGGCGAAGGCCGCGAGCCGCTCGGCTGCGGGCGCCCTTGCGCTCATTTCCAGCACGGCTGCGGACATGATCGGCCACGCTTCGCCTCTCGAATTGCTTTAAGCCTATAATAGTTTCGCGGATGCGGAAAGGGTCGCGCCTCTGAAATTGCGTGCTGCATGGCAACAGCCGCGCCGGGATTCGTTTATCGGATAGACAGACGGCTCACCGCTGGCGAAGCTCCGTCCTTGCCGGTATCCATGAGGAGGCGAGCATGACTGCACTCGAAAAGGGCATTACTGCAAACGGCACGGGCTACGGCGGCAAAAGCTGGAACATCCTGGGCCAAGTCTATTTCCCCAAGGCCGTCACCGACTCCACCTTTGCGTTCGAGACCAACAGCGATCCCGGCCAGTTCGTGCCGGTGCACATCCATCCGACCCAGGACGAGTTTATCCTGGTGCAGGAAGGCACGCTCGATCTCAAGCTCGATGGCCAATGGGTCAAGGCCCATGCGGGCGATCTCGTGCGCATGCCCCGCGGAATCCCGCACGGCTATTTCAACAAGTCCGACAAACCGTGCCGGGCACTGTTCTGGGTCTCGCCGATGCAAAAGCTGGAGGCGCTGTTCAATCAGCTGCACAACCTGACCGATCCCGCAGAGGTCGTGCGCATCTCCGCGCTGCACGAGGTCGACTTCCTGCCGCCCGAGGCCAACGACTAGGCGGCCGGCTTCCCCGTCCACTTTCATCTGCTTGCAGCTCGGCCGGCCGCGCCCTGCGGCCGAACGTGGCCGCATGCGCGCGAAACACATCGATTGCGAGCCAACCCATGGTCAGCCTCAAGCATGTCTGCGTGATCGGCGCCGGCGTCTCCGGCCTTGCCGCCGCAAAAGCGTTCTCCACCCACGGCCACCGCGTCATCATCGTCGAGCGCAGCAGCGATCTCGGCGGCGTCTGGGAGCCGGCGCGCTCATATCCTGACGTGCAGACGCAGAGCCCGAAGGAGCTCTACCGCTACACCGATCGCGCCATGCCGGATGCCTATCCGGAATGGCCGACCGGGCCGCAGGTCCATGCCTACCTCGCCGACTACGCGAAGAGCTTCGGTCTCGACCGCATGCTGCGGCTCGACACAGAGGTTGCCGGCATGGCTCGCCGCGCCGACGGCAGGCCGGGCTGGACGCTCGCGCTGAGAAACAGGGACGGCGCGACCACGAACGAAGACTTCGATTTCGTCGCGGTCTGCACCGGGCAGTTCAACGAGCCGCGCGAGCTACATTGCCCTGGCGAGGACGCCTTCCTGGCGCAGGGAGGCCAGATTCTGCACTCGTCGAAATACAGCGATCCGGCGCTGGCGAAAGGGCGACGCGTCGTCGTGCTCGGCGGATCCAAGTCCGCAACCGACATCGCGGTGAACGCGGTGAAATCGGGCGCGCGCGAGGTCACGATCGTGATGCGCGAACCGGTCTGGCGCATCCCTTATTTCATCGGCGGCCTCGTGAACTTCAAACGCATCCTCTACATCCGCGCGCAGGAGGAGATGTTTCCGGGATGGGGCATCAGCGCGACGTCACGACTTGCCCATCGCATCGCTGCGCCGCTGGTCTGGGCGAACTGGCGCGGCCTGGAGAGTCTGTTGAAGGCCCAGCTCAAGCTGAAGCAATGCAAGATGGTGCCGAACGAGCGGATCGAGGACGGCGTCAACTGCTCGGTGCCGATCGCAACGCCGGGCTTCTATCCGATGGTCGCCGACGGCCGCATCAAGGCGGTGTTCGGCACCTTCGATCGTTATGACGGCGACAGCATCGTGATGAGCGGGGGCGAGCGCGTCGGTGCAGACATCGCGGTGCTCGCGATCGGTTACAAGCTCGGCGTGCCCTTCCTGCCCGAAGCTTACAGACAGAAACTCGTCGATGGTGACGGGCAGTACCGGCTCTATCGCCTGATCGCCAGTCCTGACCTGCCTGACATGGGCTTCGTCGGCTTCAACTCGTCATTCTGCACCGTGCTCTGCGCCGACCTCGCCGCCAACTGGCTGGTGCGCTACGCCGACGGCCAGCTCGCCAACCAGCCGACGGCACAAGCGATGCGCGACAACATCGAGATGATGCTGCATTTCAGGCGCGTCGAGCGGCCGGCCGCCGGCGTCTATGGCGGCCTGTGCGTCGCGCCCTATCACTATCGCCATTTCGACGAGCTGATGGCCGACATCGGCACGAAGACCCAGAAGCGTAAAGGACTCGCTGGGCGCTTCCTGCCGCCGGACGCGGATGTCTATGCCAAGTTCCTGGCTTCCGCGCCGGACTATCGCGCCGCGTAAGAATTGCGGCTGAGCGGGATTTGCATCTCGCCAGCCCTCTTGTCCAGTGCTTACGATCTCGCTGGCCTCGAATCGACAGGGAACCGGCCATGGGATCCAGACGTCTTGCAGCCCTTGCGGCTATTGCCTTCTTCATCTCAGCGCCCGCGAACGGACAACAGCCCGCGCTCACAGCCAGGCAATCCGAGGCACTCACCGCCTATGACCGCGCGCTAGGCGATTTCAAAGCCATCCTCTCGGAGCGGCGGCGTCAGATCGAGGCGAAGGAGCCGATGCCGAATCTGCCGGGACAGGCGCTATATCTCGCCCGTGTCGCCGTCATCAGCACCTACAAGGATCTCACCGACGTCATGCCGTCGCGCATCGGCCGGCCCAACAAGTTCGAGATTCCGCCGGCCTATTTCGATGCCGATATCGAGCCGCTGGTCGACGAGTACGGCAAGCTGTTCGACATCATGGAAGCGCCGCCTCCGGGCGCGCAAAACTCGCCGACGCCGGTCAAGGACGTCGTCGATCTCGCCGTTGCGATCGCGCGCGCAAAGGGGCTCGCGCCTGAACATGCCGAGACGGCCGGTCGCATCAGTCTCGGATTGTTCTTTGCCGAGACCAACGGCAAGCAGAACGTCCGCAATGCGCGCTCGAACACCTATATGGGCAGCTTCCAGACCGGCCCCTCCGAAGACCGCAACGGCCGCAGGAAATGGGAGAAGATCAAGTCGGACGTCGCCGCGTTGGATCCGGCGCTGAGTGCGCGAGACGACAAGGAAGAGGCCCGGGCCCGCGGCACCGATCACCGCTTCAACCACTGGACCAACGTGCGCAATGGCCTGATGAACGCGCACGCTGACCTGTTCCGTGAGATACCCGGAATCGTGAAGACGCTGCCCGACCCGATCGACCAGATGAAGCTGTTCCAGTTGATCCAGATCGTGCCGACCCCGACGCGGTCCGCGCTGAGATCGGGCGATCTCCTGAACTACAGGGTGTCAAGTCCAACGGTCATGAAGTATCTGCGCAACAACAGCATCTTCGCCTTCGGACAGGCCGACCGGGCGCGCAGCTCGGCAAGCTACCGCGAGATCTTCGCTGCGATGTGGCTGTTCAACAGGAAGTTCGAGCGCGCGATGGCGCAATATGCGGAGATCAAGCCGCGCTGAGATGGCGGTTGCAACCGGTACCGCGAGTTGTAGTCTCACGATCTCACAGGCCGTACGGACCCTCTCATGCGCGTTCTCGTTCTCGGTGGCAGCCAGTTCCTCGGGCGGGCAATCGCCGCGCATGCCTGCGCTGCCGGTCATGACGTGACCTGTGCAGCTCGCGGCCTTGCGGGGCCGATTGCCGCGGGCGCGCGCTTCGTGCGGATCGACCGCGACGCCGCCGACGGTCTCGCCCCGCTCGCGGCTGAGACCTTCGACGCCGTGGTGGATGTCTCGCGCCGGCCCGGCCAGGTCCGTCGCGCGGTCGCCACGCTGAAGCGACCGGACGTGCATTGGACCTTTGTATCGACGATCAGTGTCTATGCGGACAACCGGATCCCGGGGCAACGCGCCGACACGGCGCCGCTGCGCGAGCCGGTTGGGGCGGAGATCGAGCACAGCGCCGACGCCATCTATGGCGCCGCCAAGGTTGCCTGTGAGCAAGCGGTCGGTGGCGACGCCTTCATCTGCCGCGCCGGCCTGATCGCCGGACCGGAGGACCCGACTGGACGTTTCGCGTACTGGCCGGCGCGTCTTGCGCAGGGCGGCGAGGTGCTGGCGCCGGGATCGCCCGAGGATGCCGTCCAGTTCATCGACGTGCGTGATCTCGCGCAATGGATCGTCCATGCGGCCGAGATTCACCTCACCGGCATCTATGACGGAATTGGGCCAACTCGCACGCGCGGCGAATTCCTGAGCGAATGCGCATCCGCGCTGAACACGTCCTGCACGTTCACCTGGATCGACCGTGCCTTTCTGGAAGCGCATGATGCGCGGCGCTGGGCAGGTCCGCGATCGCTGCCGATGTGGCTGCCATTGCCGGACTATGCCGGATTCCTGACACGCGACACCTCCCCGGCTCGCGCGGCCGGATTGACCTCGCGACCGGTGGCTGCCACCGCGCGCGACACGCTTCACTGGCTCCTCGCCGGCGGCGGCCCAGTCGTCGGGCTCACCGCGGACGAAGAGAAGGATGTGCTCGCCGCGTGGCATGCGCACCAGCCGGGCTGGGGCCGGAATGTAACCTCATAGTGCGCAAAGCGATCCGATAATTATCGGTGCGGTCAGGCCGATCGTGCGCCCGGTGAAAAGCGTTGATCACGACAAATCTGTCAAAGGCCACACGACCGTTTGCAGTGCAAGGCCTGTGACTGCCATGGCTATGGTGTTCCAAGGCCGCCCATTTGTTGCTAGCCTGCCGCACCGACAGACAGCAATCGGGGGCTACCGAATGACGCGCGCGAATCCCGCATCTCCCGCACGACGCAATAGAGTGCGGAGACATGCCGGGCGAGCCTTGGCACGAGGCTTGGCAGCGGCAATTGCCGTGATTGCGCTCGCCGGTTGCGAGGACAAGAACACCTTCGTGGCACCGCCACCGCCGAAGGTCGACGTGGCGACGCCGGTGCAGCGCCCGGTCACGCGCTATATCGAGTCCACCGGAAACACCGCTCCGGTCAAAAGCGTCGATCTCGTCGCGCGCGTGCAGGGCTTCCTGCAATCGATCGACTACCAGGACGGCACCTTCGTGAAGCAGGGCACGCAGCTGTTCACGATCGAGCCGGAGACCTACAGGCTCAAGCTCGAGCAGGCGCAGGCGGCCGAGGCCGGCGCGCAGGCGTCGCTGCGACAGGCCGAGGCCGACTACAAGCGGCAGGCCGAGCTGGTGCAGCGCCAGGCCGTGTCGCAGGCCACGCTCGACACCTCGACCTCGAACCGCGACAACGCGCAGGCCAACCTCCAGCAGGCCCAGGCCAACACCAAGCTCGCCGAAGTCAATTACGGCTACACCAAGGTGACGGCGCCGTTCGACGGCATCGTCAGCGCGCACATGGTCTCGATCGGAGAGCTCGTCGGCGTCTCCTCGCCGACCCAGCTCGCCACCATCGTGGCGATGGATCCGATCTACGTAAACTTCACCGTTAACGAGCAGGACGTCCTGCGCATTCGCGCCGAAGCGGCACGCCGCGGGATGACACCCGCCAACCTCAAGGAGTTTCCTATCCAGATCGGCCTCCAGACCGACACCGGCTACCCGCACCAGGGGCATCTCGACTATGTCTCGCCTACGCTCAATCAATCGACCGGCACGCTGGCGGTCCGCGGTCTCGTTCCGAACGAGAAGCGGGTGCTGCTGCCCGGCTATTTCGTCCGGGTCCGCGTGCCGTTCGAGCAGGAGAAGAGCGCCCTCCTAGTTCCCGACACCGCGCTCGGCAGCGACCAGGGCGGCCGCTATCTGCTGGTGGTCAACGGCGACAATATCGTCGAGCAGCGCAAGGTGCAGATCGGCCCCGTCGACAACGGCCTGCGCGTGATCGAAAACGGTCTGAAGCCGGACGATCGCGTGGTGATCGCAGGGCTCTTGCGCGTCATCCCGGGCCAGAAGATCGACCCGCAGGTGACCAAGATCGAGCAGCCGCAGGCGTCTGCCAAGTAGGAGCGCCAGCCATGATCTCGAAGTTCTTCATCGAGCGGCCCGTCCTCTCGAACGTCATCGCGCTGCTGATGATCCTGATCGGCGGTGTCGCTCTGTTCAACCTTGCCATCGCGCAATATCCCGACGTGGTGCCGCCGACCGTGCAGGTCACCACGCGCTATCCCGGCGCCAGCGCCAAGACCGTGATCGACACCGTGGCGTTGCCGATCGAGCAGCAGGTCAACGGCGTCGAAGACATGCTGTACATGCAGTCCTACAGCGCTGCGGACGGCACCTACACGCTTACCGTGACATTCAAGATCGGCACCGACCTCAACTTCGCGCAGGTGCTGGTGCAGAACCGCGTCTCAAGCGCATTGTCCCAGCTGCCGCAGGCGGTGCAGAACCAGGGCGTCACCGTGCAGAAGCGATCGACCTCGATCCTCCTGTTCGTGACGCTGACCTCGCCGGATTCCAGGTACGACAGCCTTTACCTGAGCAATTACGCCACCATCAACATCCGCGACGAGCTCTCTCGCCTTCCCGGCGTCGGCAACGTCACCGTGTTCGGCGCCGGCCAATATTCGATGCGAGTCTGGCTCGATCCGAACAAGCTGCAAGTGCGCGGCCTCGTGCCGCAGGATGTCATCCAGGCCATCCAGCAGCAGAGCCAGCAGGTCTCGGCCGGCCAGGTCGGCGCGCCGCCGACCCCGCCAGGACAGGCGTTCCAGTACACGCTCAATGTCAACGGACGGCTCGACGACACCAGCCAGTTCGAGAACATCATCGTCAAATCGGGCAGCAGCGGCGACGTCACGCGGGTGCGCGACGTCGGCTGGGTCGAACTGGGCGCGCAGACGTACAACCAGATCTTCTCGCTCAACAAGCAGCCGGCCGTCGGCATCGGCGTGTTCCAGTCACCCGGTGCCAACGCGCTCCAGGTCGAGAATGCCGTCGAGAAGAAGATGGCCGAACTCGCCAAACGCTTCCCCGAGGGCATCAAGTACGACACGCCGTTCGACACCACCAAATTCGTCGAGGCCTCGGTGCACGAGGTCTACATGACGCTGATCGAGGCGGGCCTGCTCGTGCTGGTCGTGATCCTGATATTCTTGCAGGACTGGCGCGCGATGCTCGTGCCGGCGACCACCGTGCCGGTGACCATCATTGGCGCCTTTGCCGCGATGGCGGCGCTCGGCTTCACCATCAACATGTCGACGCTGTTCGCGATCGTGCTCGCGATCGGCATCGTGGTCGACGACGCCATCGTCGTGGTCGAAGGCGCAGCGCACAACATCGAGCAGGGCATGAACGGCCACGACGCCGCGATCAGGGCGATGGACCAGCTGTTCGCGCCGATCGTCGGCATCACGCTGGTGCTGATCTCGGTGTTCCTGCCGGCCTCGTTCCTTGCAGGACTCACGGGGCGCATCTATTCGCAATTCGCGCTGGTGATCGCCGCGACAGCGCTTCTCTCCGCCATCAACGCGGCGACCTTGAAGCCGACGCAATGCGCGCTCTGGCTCCGGCCGGCCGTCCCGCCCGAGCAGCGCAACTTCTTCTATCGCGGCTTCAACGCGATCTATAATCGCGTCGAGCGCGCCTACACGAGGCTGATCACCTTTCTCGTCAAACACGCCACCATCTCGGTCGCGTTCGCGCTGCTGATCATCGGAGCGAGCGGCTACGGCCTATCGCGGGTGCCGACCGGCTTCCTGCCGATCGAGGACCAGGGCTATCTGATCGCCGCCGTGCAATTGCCCGACGGCGCCGCGCTGGAGCGGACGCAAGCCGTGCTCGACAGAGCGAGCGAGCTGATCAAGGACACACCCGGCGTCCAGCAGGTCATCACGATTGCCGGCATCTCCGCGCTCGACAACAGCGCCAGCCTTGCCAATGCCGGCGTCGCCTACATCATCCTGAAGGACTGGGACGCGCGCAAAGGCCCCGGCGAGGATCTGCGCTCTTTGGTGTTCGGGCTGAACGACAAGCTCGCGGCCATCATGGAGGCGCGGACCATCGTTCTGCCCCCGCCGCCGATCCAGGGCATCGGCAATGCCGCCGGGTTCTCGATGCAGGTCGAGCTGCGCGACGGCAACAGCGACTTCGCCAAGCTGCAGGCGATCACCGGGGCGATGGTCAGCAATGCCCAAAGCCAGAGCGCGCTTCAACGGGTGCAGTCCTCGTTCCGCTCCTCGGTGCCGCAATTCGACGTCGAGATCGACCGCGTCAAGACGCAGACCCTGCACGTGACGACGGATCAGGTGTTCTCGGCATTGTCGACCTATCTCGGCTCCTCCTACGTCAACCAGTTCAACAAGTTCGGCCGCGTATTTCAGGTCTATACCCAGGCCGACCCGGCGTTCCGCGTCACCGAGCGCGACATCGCCAACATGATGGTGCGCAACTCGAACGGCGACATGATCCCGATCGGCACCGTCGCCAAGATCACGCCCGCCACCGGACCGTCGCTGATCAGCCTCTACAATCTCTATCCGTCGTCGACCGTGATCGGCCTGCCCGCACAGGGCTATTCCTCCGGTCAGTCGCTGAAGCTGATGGAGGAGATCGCGGACAAGACACTGCCGCCCGGCACCGGCTACGAATGGACCGCGATGTCGTATCAGGAGAAGGCGGTCTCGAACCAGATCTACTGGGTGTTCGGGCTCGCCATGCTGCTGGTCTATCTCGTACTCGCCGGGCAATATGAGAGCTGGTATGCGCCGATCTCCGTGATCCTCGCCGTGCCGCTGTCGCTGCTCGGGCCGATGCTGGTTCTCAGCGCCCTCAAGATCGACAACAACCTCTATTGCCAGATCGGCCTCATCCTGCTGATCGCGCTGTCGGCCAAGAACGCGATCCTGATCGTCGAGGTCGGGCTCGAACTGCACGGCCGCGACGGCAGACCGATCCTGGAGTCCGCCATCGAAGCCGCGCGCGCCCGCTTCCGGCCGATTCTGATGACCTCGTTCGCCTTCATCCTCGGCGTGGTGCCGCTGGTGCTGGCGACCGGCGCAGGCGCCAGCGCGCGCAAGTCGATCGGCATTACCGTGTTCTCCGGCATGCTTGCCTCGACCTGCCTCGCAGTGCTGTTCGTCCCGGCCTTCTTCGTGGTGGTGCAGCGCTTCGAGAGCTGGCGGGCGTCGAAGAAGCGCAAGGTGCAGGCGGTGGCGGTGAAATAGACAACGGCGATCAACCGCCATCGGTCATTGCGGAGAGCTACTGCACCGCCGTCTAACCCTCCTCCGCCGGAGTCCGGCGCGCCTCGCCGCTCGACACCAGCAGCACCGAGACCTTCGACTGCCTGAGCACGGCGTCGGCGACGCCGCCGAGGGAGAGGTGATCGGCCTGGATGCGGTCGACGCCCATCACGACGAGATCGACGTCGGTTGTCTCGATCTCGCGCAGGATCGCCGCCTCCGGCGCCCGGTTCACCCGCAGCGTGGTGGTGATGTCGACGTCGTAGCGGGCGGCGAGATCGCTCGCGTCCTTGAGGATTCCCGTCTCCTGGCTCAGGCCGCCGGAAACCCCGCGCTGTGCGCCCTTGTCCCGCGTCGTCGCGACATAGATCACCCGGAGCGAACCTGATCCCGCCTGTGCCAGCGCCACCGCGATCTCGGCACCGCGCTTGGAGACACTGCTGCCCGAAACCGGAACGAGAATGTTGAGCGCGTCGGGCATCGGCTGCTTCAGGTGCTTGCCCTTGGCCGCCACGATCGCGAGCGGCCCTTCGAACTTCGCCGCGATATCGTCGATCCTCCGGTCGAAACGATCCTTCGTCGTCACGACCGTGTCGATGCCGACGACCAGGAGATCGAAGCCCTTGCGCGCTTCGTCGGCGATCGTCTCGCCGAGCCCCGCCTGCCTCGCCCGGCTGACGACATCGACGTTGCCGGCCTCGCCGTCGCCGCGAGCGGACACGACTTCTGCGGCCTTCTTCACCACGGCTTCGTGGCTTTCTTCCTCGTCCCTACCCTTCTCCTGCTCCTTGGCGTGCTGGCCGATGTGCAGCACGGTGAGCGGCAGGTTGCGCTTGCCGGCGATCAGGCCCGCGATGTGGGCGGCAAAGCTGGCGTTGACGCTTTCGTCCACCGCCAGCAGGGGGCGCTCGAGATTTGCGACGAAGCCGCGCTTCTCGAATTCCTCGCGCTCCAGCCGCTCCTTCTCCTCCTTGCTCATCGGCAGCCTGGCCAGCGCCGCGCGCAGCATCGGCGGCATCGCCATCGTGGTGACGATCGCCATGGTCACGATCATCGTGAACAGGTTCTGGCTGAGCACGCCGATGGAGAGGCCGATGGTGGCGATGATCACCTCGGTCGAGCCGCGCGCGTTCATCCCGCTCGCCAGCGCCAGCGACTCCCGCGCATTCAACCCGCCGAGGGTGCCGCCGACGAACGCCCCGCCGAACTTGCCGACGCTCGCGATCACGACCAGCAGGCCGGTGAGCATCAGCAGATTGGGATCGCGCAACACCGAGAGGTCGGCGCTGAGCCCTGCCAGGCCAAAGAACACCGGCATGAAGAAGCTCGAGATCAGCCCGCGCAGCCGCTCGTCGATCTGCCGCGTCAGGATCGGGGACTCTCCGACCAGGATGCCGGCGACGAAGGCTCCCAGCACGGTGTGGACGCCGATCAGGTGCGTGATCATGGCCATGACGCTCATCAGCAGCAGGATCACGGTGATGACCGGCGCCGCGCTGACGAGATTGTCGTTGGCCCAGCGGATCAGCTGAAACACCAGGCGGCGGCCGATGGTGAAGCTGACCGCGAGGAAGGCAAGCGTCCCCAGCACGGCCTTGGCGACCGAGGCGATATCGAGCGTGCCGTGGGATGCCAGGCTGAAGATGATGGCGATGATGATCCAGCCGATCGTGTCATCGATCACGGCGGTCGAGACGATGATCTGGCCGACATTGCGGCGCATGAAGTTCATCTCGCGTACGACCACCGCGACGATCTTCACCGAGGAGATCGACAGCGCCGTGCCCATGAACAGCGACGCGACAAGGCGCTGCTGCGGATCGGGCAGCAACGCATCCGGCAGGAACTCGCCGAGCGCAAAGCCGCAGGCGAAGGGCACGATGATGCCGGCGACCGAGATCGCGATCGCGGCCCTGCCGACCTTCCGGACCAGCTTGAGGTCGGTCTCCATGCCGGTCAGCAGCAGAAGCAGGAGAATGCCGAACTGGGCGATGCCGTCGATCATCGCCTTCTGCTCGGGCGACTTGGGGAAGATCGCGTGCTGGGCCTCCGGCCAGATCCAGCCGAACAGCGACGGCCCGAGGATGATGCCGGCGAGCAGCTCGCCGATGACGGAGGGCTGGCCGATACGCATCATGATCTCGCCGAGGCCGCGGCCGACCGCGATCAGCAGGACGATCTGCGCCACCAGCAGGAATTCGGACGGGCCGTCCGCTTTCCCGGTCTCGGCAAAAGCCGCCATGGTGGTGAAGACGAGCGCTGCAGGGACAATGACGATCGGTCTGAGCAGGCTCTGCATGCAGGTGTGGTTCCCCCTTCAACCGCCCCGAACCGTCGGGACGGCAGGGACAGAACCCGCGGGACGCGCAGGGAGTTCCTGCCGCACGCGGCAGGATCGAGACGGCAAGAACGAAACTGCGAAAACAACCCCATGCACAGTAGAGACGCGTTGAAAGCGCTCGAGATTTCGGCTCCGCCGAAGAAACTTGCTCCGTCGGGCAAAACACTGGCAGGATGGCATCATCGGTGACGTGGGTGGGCTGCCATCTTCCAGGCCCCCACCCCATGGTCCTCCCGTCATTGAGCGCAGCGAAGCAATCCAGAGTCTCTCCGCCGAACGATTCTGGATTGCTCCGTCGCTACGCTCCTCGCAACGACGGTGGAGAACGGGTGCCACGTCTCGGAGGCATGCCGGCGCCCCGACAGGTGCGAACGCGGAATCCCTGGGGGCAGCAGAGCGTGCGGACAAATGGACCCGGGCTCGTCGCTGCGCGACGCCCCGGGATGACGCGCGGAGGGAGCATCGCCCTCACGCCGTCTGCGGCGTCCTGATCTCTCGCGGCAGGATCAAGGCGGCGGCGATTGCGAGCAGGCACAACGCGGCAAAGGCGTGCAGCATGGTGACGAAGCCGCCCTGCTCGTAGAGCCAGGCAACCAGGCCGACCGAGGCACCGGCCGCGGTGAAGCCGACGAAGTAGCGCACGGCGTAGGCGCGCGAGCGCCACTCCTCGGTGGTGTACTTGCCGACCATGGCGTCGTTCACCGTGACCTGCCCGAAGGCACCCATGACGATGCCGATCGAGACCAGGATCAGCGGCAGATTGTTCAGGCTCGCGGCCAGATACAGGAACGGCGCCAGCATGAATGACAGCGGCAGCGCCACCGTCTTCAACGAATAGCGGTCGAGCAGCCGGCCGATCGTGTACTGCGTCATCGCGCCGAACACGTAGACGCAAGCCGCGATGACCCCGAGCAGCGCCGGGCTCTTGGTCAGGTCCGCAAGCCGCTCCGCAAACAGTTTCGGCAGCGCCACGGTGACGGCGTTGAAGGTCGTCGAGATCGCGATCACGACGATCAGCAGCGCCAGGATCACGCGCCACATGTCCCGCTTGGCGACGCGCGCCTGCGCGGCGGCCTGCTTCGAACCCTTGCGGTCCTCATGCACGACGCTCATCGCGAAAGCGATGCCGATGAGGATCGTGACCGCGCCGGGAACGATGAAGGCGAAGCGCCAGCCGAGGTATTCGCCGATCACGCCGGTGACCAAGGCCGACGAGGCGACGCCGAGATTGCCCCAGACGCCATTGATGCCCATCTCGCGGCCGAGCCTATCGGCATAGGACACGATCATGGCGGTGCCGACGGGGTGATAGATCGAGGCGAAGATGCCGATCGCGAGCAGCGCCGCGCCGAGCTGCACCGGCGTTTGCACGAAGCCGACCGCAACCATGGAGGCGCCGATGCCGACGAAGAAGATCAGCATCATGTGGCGCCGGCTCCAGCGGTCGCCGAGCCAGCCGGTCAGCAGCGAGCCGGCACCAAAGGCGACGAAGCCCGGCGTGGCGTAGGGCAGGAGTTCCGAATAGGCCATGCCGAGCGCCGGCCCCATGATGATGACGGCGGCGGCAAAGATCAGCATCGCATAATGGTCGATGAAATGGCCTGCGTTGACGAAACTGATGACCCGACCGGGGCTGTTCATTGCGAATCCTCTCCTGCTCCGAAATGAGTTATATGTCCTCCCCATGACGGAATGCTGCCAATGACTGTCTTGGAAACGCCAATCCTCAGGGAAGTCCGGGGCAACCATCGCTCGACCGCGGGCGTGCACCTGGTCGCTCGCGACTATCCCAAGGGCATGCGGATCAAGCCGCACCTGCACCGCGAAGCGCAGCTGATCTATGCTGCGAAAGGCACCATGCAGGTCACGACGCCCGGGGGGCGCTGGCTGGTGCCGCCGGACCGCGCCGTCTGGGTACCCGCCGGGCTCGAGCACGCCATCGACCTGCTCGCCGACATCGAGATGCGTACGCTATATTTCGACTTGTCCTGGCTGAAGCGCGAGCAGCGCTATGACGGCCTGACCAGGGAATTCGTGGTGCGGGTCTCGCCGCTGCTCAATCAGGCGATCCTGGCGCTGTTCGACACGCGCAACACCGAGGAGCGCACCGAGCTGCTAGTCCGGCTCGTGATGCTGGAATTGCACCAGGCCGAGGATTCCGCGACCTTCGTTCCGCTGCCGCATGAGCCGCGCTGCCGCCGCGCCGCGATGATCGTGCTCGACGATCCCACCGGCCTGCACGACATCGACACGCTGGCGCGGGAGGTCGGAACCTCAGCGCGGACGTTGTCCCGGCTGTTCTCGAGCGAGACGCAGCTGAGCTTCAAGAGCTGGTGCCAGCGCGCCCGCATCGCGGCTGCGATCCAGCGGCTGTCGACGGATGCGACCGTCTCGGTGAAGCAGCTCGCCACGTCGCTCGGCTATGCCAGCGTGCCGGCGTTCTCCGCCGCGTTCCGCCAGGTGACGGGACGGACGCCGACGGAGTTTGCGGGAAAGGGTTAGCTCGTCACATGCGTGCTTGACCCGCGTGTCCATCCCTTTGCAAAAACTTTCCAACTGGGATGGATGGCCCGGCCATGACGAAGAGGCTGACGAGACGTACCACATCATCAAAATGACGCTTGATTGTGATCGGCTTCCACCCAAATCTTGTGTAAACTCCCGCATTGCACAAACCTGACACGAAAGCCCAGATGGCCAACGCCTTCTTCTCCGATCTGCTTGCCACCATCTCCGAGCGCGGCCGCACGCTGCTTCGCCGCGGTGATTCCGCCGACACCAGACGAGATGCCGACGGACTGCTCGAGCTCTGCGATGCGCTGCTGTCCGGCCGGGGCGAAGCTTCCGGCACCGCGATGGCGCGCGAGGTGCTGGACATCTACCGGGAGCTGGATGCGGCGGGGCGCCGCGCCTTCTTCGAGGGATTGGTTCGCGACTTCGGTCCCGATCGGGAGCGCCTGTCCAAGGCAATCGAGACATGGCGCGCCAAGCCGAGCGACGAGGACGCGAGCGCGCTACACTTCGCCTCCGAGCCGCGGCGGCAGGAACTGATCCGCCGCCTGAATCGCGCCCCGGGCGGCACCGGCGATCTCGTCAACATGCGCGCCGATCTGCTCGGCATGATGAACGGGCACACCGATCTCGCCGCGCTCGATCGCGACGTCTCGCATCTTCTCTCTTCGTGGTTCAACAGGGGGTTTCTCGTGCTGCGCAGGATCGACTGGTCGACCCCGGCCAACATCCTCGAAAAGATCATCCGTTACGAAGCCGTGCACGAGATCAGCGACTGGGACGACCTGCGCCGCCGCATCGATCCGGTCGACCGCCGCTGCTACGCCTTCTTCCACCCCGCGATGGTCGACGAGCCCCTGATCTTCGTCGAGGTGGCGCTGACCGAAACCATCCCCGGCGCGATCCAGCCCCTGCTCGCGGTGGACCGCCAGCATCTGCCGATCGAACGCGCGCGCACCGCCGTGTTCTATTCGATCTCCAACACCCAGCGCGGCCTCGGCGGCATCTCCTTCGGCAGCTTCCTGATCAAGCAGGTGGTGGAAGAGCTGCGCCGCGAATTGCCGAAGCTCGACACTTTCGTGACGCTGTCGCCTGTGCCCGGCTTCATGGCATGGATCAAGCAAGACAAGGATTTGCCGCTGTCGGACGAGGACCGCGAGGTGCTGAAGCGTCTGGAGGATCCCAGATGGTTCGAAAGCCCCGAGACAACGGCCCTGCTCCGCAGCGTGATAGAGCCGCTGGCTGCGCACTATTTCCTCAAGGCGCGCACGCCGAAGGGCAAGCTGATCGATTCCGTCGCCCGCTTCCACCTCGGAAACGGCGCGCGGCTGGAGCGCATCAACTGGCTGGGGGACCTCTCGCCGAAGGGCGTGCGCGAATCCGCCGGCGTGATGGTCAACTATCTCTACCGCCTCGACGATATCGAGAAGAACCACGAGGCCTATGCCAATGACGGCGAGGTCGTGGCATCGAGCGCGGTAAAGAAGCTGCTGAAGAGCGACGGACGCAGGCTGCTGGATATGCGGTTGTCGTAGCAGCGCTCTGCTCTCTCCCGTCATTGCGAGGAGCGCAGCGACGAAGCAATCCAGGCCGTCGCCGACGAAAGATTCTGGATTGCTTCGCTACGCTCGCAATGACGGAGGGTGTGGCAGCAGGCGGGCTACTCCGCCAGCGCCTTCATCTCCTTGTAGAGATCGGACTTGCCTTCGAAGCCGATGCCTGGAAGGTCGGGCATGGTGATGTGGCCGTTCTCGACGCGGACGCCGTCGGGGAAGCCGCCATAGGGCTGAAACAGGTCGGGATAGCTTTCGTTGCCCCCGAGCCCGAGGCCGGCAGCGATGTTGAGCGACATCTGGTGGCCGCCGTGGGGAATGCAGCGGCTGGGGGACCAGCCGTGAGTCTTCAGCACTTCCAGCGTGCGCAGGTATTCGCACAGGCCATAGGACAGCGCGCAGTCGAATTGCAGCCAGTCGCGATCGGGGCGCATGCCGCCGTAGCGGATCAGATTGCGGGCGTCCTGGTGGCTGAACAGGTTCTCGCCTGTCGCCATCGGGCGCGGATAGAATTCGGCGAGCGCGGCCTGCAGCGCGTAGTCGAGAGGATCGCCGGCCTCCTCGTACCAGAACAGCGGATAGTCCCGCAGCATCTTGGCGTAGGCGATCGCCGTCTCCAGGTCGAAGCGGCCGTTGGCATCGACGGCGAGCTGCGCGTCCTTGCCGATCTCTTCCAGCACGGCCTCGATCCGCTTGCGGTCTTCCTCGATCGGCGCGCCGCCGATCTTCATCTTCACGACGTTATAGCCACGGTCGAGATAGCCGCGCATCTCGCCGCGCAGCATCGACAGGCCCTTGCCGGGATAGTAGTAGCCGCCGGCCGCGTAGACGAAGACGCGCGGATCGGCGGTCACGCCGTGACGTTCGGCGAGCAGGCGGAACAGCGGCTTGCCCGCGATCTTCGCCACTGCATCCCACACGGCCATGTCGATCGTGCCGACAGCGACCGAGCGCTCGCCGTGACCGCCCGGCTTCTCGTTGGTCATCATCGCGGCCCAGACCTTGTCGGGGTCGAGATTGCCGCCGGCTTCATCGAGCAACGACTTCGGATCGGCTTCGAGAATGCGCGAAGCAAAGCGCTCGCGGATCAGGCCGCCCTGTCCGTAGCGGCCGTTGGAATTGAAACCGTAGCCGACGACGCGCCTGCCGTCGCGCACGGCGTCGGTGACGACGGCAACGAGGCTGGTCGTCATCTTGCTGAAATCGATATAGGCGTTGCGGATCGGCGAGGAGATCGGCTTGGTGATCTCGCGGACGTCGACGATGCGGACGGACATGGGATGAGCTTTCGGCGGTTGTGTTCGTCATTGCGAACGGAGCAAAGCAATCCAGGAATGCATCCTCGGAGACAGTCTGGATCGCTTCGTCGCAAGCGCTCCTCGCAATGACGCGGAGAGAGCCCGTGCGCGCTCAGGAACTACTTCTTGTCCCGGAAGTACGGCTCGACCGGGCCGTGCACCTTGATGGTCAGCGGATTGCCGTGCCGGTCCTTGGCGTTCCCAGCGGTGACGCGGACCCAGCCTTCGCTGATGCAGTATTCCTCGACATTGGTCTTCTCGATGCCCTTGAAGCGGATGCCAACGTCGCGCGCCAGAATGTCGGCGTTGTAATAGGGGCTGTTCGGATCGACCGACAGGCGGTCGGGAAATTCGTCGCTCATGATTGTCTCGCTCACAACAGTGTTTCGATTTGCTGCCGCAATCCTTCGGGCCGTGCGGTCGGCGCGTAGCGCGCGACCACCTTCCCGGCACGGTCCACCAGGAATTTGGTGAAATTCCATTTGATGGAGGCGCCGAGAAGCCCTGATTGCTGGCGTTTGAGGTATTCGTACAGAGGATGCGCCTTCGGCCCGTTGACGTCGATCTTCTCGAAGAGGGGAAAGGTGACCTCGTAGTGGGTCGAACAGAACTCCTGGATCTCGCTCGCCGGTCCCGGTTCCTGCGCGCCGAACTGGTTGCAGGGAAAGCCGAGCACCGAGAAGCCGCGCGGGGAGAGATCGCGATGAAGATCCTCAAGGCCGCGATATTGCGGCGTGAAGCCGCATTTGCTCGCGGTGTTGACGATCAAGAGCACCTGTCCCTCGAACCGGCGCAGGGCGATCTCCTCGCCGGCAAGCGAGTTGGCCTTGAAGTCGTAGATGGCCGTCATCGCTAGTCCACGGGATCGATCGGCGACGGCGGCACGCCGCCGGCCTCGATCGCTTCGCCGGCAAGCAGGCAAAGGTCTTCGCGATAACGTCCGGAGACGATGTGCACGCCGACCGGTGCCTTGCCGACGAGGCCCGTGGAGACCACGAGGCCGGGCAGACCCATGAAGGGAATTGCGATCTGCGGCAGCTGCGCTTCCCAGACCCGCTTGAAGGATTCGTCGTCCTTGCGGTCGAGATGATCGGGGAACGGCAATTCGCCCGAGACCGGCGTCAGCAGCACGGCGTACTTCTCGAAGAACAACATCCATTCGCGGGTCAGCGTGGCTCGCCGCGTCAGCGCCTTGGCGTAATTTGCCTGATCCATCGGCGTGACCCTGCTGCGGTTGCCGCGCAGACAGGCCAGCGCGCCGGGATCGCCCTCGCGCTCGGCCGCCTCGAGTTGCGCCTCGTAGCCGTCGCCGAGCCAGAGCTTGATCTGCCATTCGACCGCCTCGCGCATCGGCGGCGTGTCCTCGATGACGTCGACGGTCCAGCCCGCCCGCTCGAGCCGCTTGCCGGCATCGATCACCGCGGCCTTCACCTCCGGCGTGGTGGCAAGGCCGCCCGGATTGAGACAGAGCGCGGCGCGCTTGTCCCGAGCGGGGCCCTGCAGCGGCACCGGCACGAACCAGGGATCGCGGATGTCGCGGGCCGACATCGCATCAAGCGAGATGCGCAAATCGTTGACCGTGCGCGCCAGCGGGCCCGACACCGCCATGATCTGCGGGCCGATCGGGCGCTCCGGCAGCGCGGGATTAAAAGCAGGGATGCGGCCGAGCGTGGGACGCAGGCCGTGCACGCCGCAGGCATAGGCGGGATAGCGGATCGAACCCGCGATGTCGGTGCCGTGGGCAATGTGGCCGATGCCGGCCGCGACCGCGGAGCCGGCGCCGCCGGAGGAACCGCCCGGCGTCAGCGAGGCATCCCTGGGGTTCTTGGTGTCGCCGTGGATCAGATTGGTGGTGAACCAGCGGTAGGAGAAGGCCGGGCAATTGGTGCGGCCGAGGAGAATGGCGCCGGCTTTGCGGAAGTTGGCGACCACCGGATTGTCCTCGCGCGCGATCACGTCGCGCTGCAGTTTGAGGCCGTTGGTGGTGGCGAAGCCTTCCTGATCGACATTGGCCTTGATGGTGACGGGCACGCCGGCAAGCACACCGGGGTCCTCGCCCCGCGCGATGGCGGCATCGACGCCATCGGCCTGCTTGAGCACGTCCTCCGGCCGGTGATCGATCACCGCATTGAGCTTGGGATTGACGGCATCGAGCCGGGCAAGGCCAGCCTGCGCGGCCTCCCTGGCGGACACCTTTTTGGATTTGACGAGGGCGGCGAGGTCGGCGGCTGACAGGCGCCAGAGATCTTGCATGGCTTGCTCCGTGTGATCGGCGTCCTTTTAGCGCCGGGAACACGGCAAAGTCATGCGGATTTCGCGGGGGTACCTCCGTCGTTGCTGCGAAGCGCGGCCCGATGACAGGCTCCGCGAAGCAATCGAGACTGCCGCCGCGGAGACGGTCTGGATTGCTTCGTCGCAAGGGCTCCTCGCAATGACGATGGAGGGAGGTGCGCGCCCCCTAACCCGGCCCTCGGCCGCAGCTAGTGCCTCGTCGCTGACTGGTCCGGCAGGTCCAGCAGGGCCTCGGTGAAGGGAAACTCGAGCACGATCTCGCCTTCAGCGTCCGTCACCTCGATCACCGCCTCGAGCAGGGCCCGCTGGGTGCCCTCCGACTTCACCACCTCCAGGATCATCTGGCGGGCGACCTCCCAGGCGCGATCGGGGTTGCGCAGGTCCTCGCCTTCAGGATCCACGATCAGTTCGTCGCCGATACGGGTGTTGAAGAAATATCTGGGCATGCCTGGTCCAATGGGGTCGCCTGTCGCCGATTGAAAGCCGTTCTATACTCACAACTCGTTTATCCCGACAGGGATCACGACCCATCTGGGTTTTAGGAATGTCGTCGCTTACCTTTACGGCCGCAATACGCTCTCTTGCAGTGCAGCAATTCAGCAGATGGACTAGCGACGTCCGGGAAAATTTCACTGGCGAACTTCTCAGCCCGCATTACTTTAACCCGTGGGCGGACACGTCCGAATTCGCAAAGATGGAGAGTCGAAATGGCATGGAAAGCCCCGAAGATCGTCGAAGTGCCCTGTGGCATGGAAATCAACATGTATGTGAGCGCAACCCGCAAGTAAGCGGTCTGCGATCTCGCGTTCTGCGCCGGTGGATCTTTCAGTCACGACGCGTTTCCGAAAGACATAATCTGTGTCGGCATTTGCGTCGGCCTGAGATCCACCGCGCATGTTCCCTCCAGGAGACGGATCATGCTTCGCGTCGTCGTCCTGGGCGCTGCAGCCGGCGGCGGAGTTCCCCAGTGGAATTGCGGTTGCGACGGCTGCCGTGCGGCCCGCAGCGGCGGGCATGAGCTGCACCGTACGCAAGCCTCGGTCGCCTTCAGCGGCGACGGCGAGCACTGGTTCCTGATCAACGCCTCGCCCGATCTCCGTCAGCAATTGAATGCAACGCCGCAGCTGCACCCCAGGGCGGGCGCGCTGCGTCACACGCCGATTGCAGGCGTGATCCTGACCAACAGCGAAGTGGATGCGGTGGCGGGCCTGCTCTCGATGCGCGAGAGCTCGCCCTTCACCATCTATGCGCATGAGAAAGTGCTGGCGATCCTTGCCAGCAACAGCATCTTCAACGTGCTGAACGAGAAGTACGTGCGGCGACAGCCGATCTCTATCCGCGAGCCCTTCGAGCCGCGCCTCACCGATGGCGCACGCTCGGGGCTGGAGGTGCTGGCCTTCGCGGTGCCGGGCAAGTCGGCCTGGTATCTGGAAGGCAAGACGCATCCGGGCGGCGAGAACGGCGATGGCGATACGCTGGGGCTCAAGATCACCGACAAGGCGACCGGCAAGTGCTTCTACTTCATTGCGGCCTGCGCCGAGGTGACCGACGCGCTCAAGGCCGAGATCGACGGCGCCGCGCTGGTGTTCTTCGACGGCACGGTCTGGCGCGACGACGAGATGATCCGGGCCGGCCTCGGCCACAAGACCGGAAAGAGCATGGGCCACGTCGCCATGTCCGGCGAGGGCGGCGCCATCGCGCGGCTTGCCGACCTTGCTATCGACCGGAAGATATTTCTGCATATCAACAACTCGAACCCGGCGCTGCTGCCCGCGTCACCCGAGCGGAAAGCCACTGAAGAGGCGGGCTGGCAGATACCCGCCGACGGAACGGAGATCGTGCTGTGAATGCCGCATCACTGACTGGAATGACCGCGCTCTCGATCGGCAAGGACATCAGGCTCGGCTCGGCCGAGGAGCTGGAGGCGGCGCTGCGGCATATCGGCGCGACGCGCTATCACAGCCTGCATCCGTTCCATAAGCTCCTGCACGGCGGCAAGCTGAACAAGGGGCAGGTGCAGGCCTGGGCGCTGAACCGCTACTATTACCAGAGCACCATCCCGATCAAGGACGCGGTGGTGATCTCGCGCTTCCGCGACCGCGCCACGCGCCTGGAATGGCGCCACCGCATCGAGGACCATGACGGCGACGTCGGCAGCGAAGGCGGCATCGAGCGCTGGATCAAGCTGACCGAAGGGCTCGGGCTCGATACGGCTTACGTGGAATCGACCGAAGGCATCTTGCCCGCGACTCGGTTCGCAGTAGAGGCCTATGTCCATTACTGCCGCGAGAAGAGCCCGCTGGAGGCGATCGCCTCCTCGCTCACCGAGCTGTTCGCGCCCAACCTGCATGAAGAGCGCATCGCGGGCATGCTGGAGCATTACGACTTCGTCAATCCCGACATCATGAGCTATTTCAAGCGGCGCCTGACGCAGGCCCCGCGCGATGCCAATTTCGCGCTCGACTACGTCAAGACGCATGCCACGACGCCGGAGCAGCGCGCGCTTGTGTGCAACGCGCTGATCTTCAAGACCAACGTCTTGTGGGTGCAGCTCGATGCGCTCCAGCATGCCTATGTCGAGGGCCACATTCCGCCGGGCGCGTTCGTGCCCAAAGCGAGTTGAGGACAAGAGCAATGGCCGGGCCGCGTCACATCAGCGTCAGCGAGGCGAGCCGCCCCGTGCTGCCGCGGCATGCCAAGCTGAAATATGACGAGACGCGGAAAGTCTGGGTGATCCTGGCGCCGGAACGGGTGCTGGCCCCCGACGAGATCGCAGTCGAGGTTCTGCAGCTCTGCAACGGCGAGCGCAATGTCGGCGACGTCGCCGATCAACTCGCGGCGAAATACGCCGCGCCACGCGAGGCGATCCTCGCTGATGTCATTGCCATGCTGCAGGATCTCGCCGACAAGGGCTTTCTCACCGAGATCAGGGAGAAGACGTCATGAGCGACGTGACCATCCCGCCCAGCGACAGCCTCGCGGTGCTGGAGAAGCAGCGCTCGACAGCGGAGAGCTTCGGCATTCCGCTCGCGGTGCTGCTCGAGATCACCCATCGCTGCCCGCTGCAATGTCCCTATTGCTCCAACCCGGTCGAGCTCGACCGCTCGGCGAAGGAGCTGACCACCGAGGAATGGAAGAAGGTGCTGAGCGAGCTCGCCGAGATCGGTGTGCTGCAGGTGCATTTCTCCGGCGGCGAGCCGACCGCGCGCAAGGACCTCGTCGAGCTGGTCAAGCATGCGAGTGACGTCGGCCTCTACACCAACCTCATCACCTCGGCGGTGCTGTTGACGCGCGAGAAGCTCAGCGATCTCGCCGACGCCGGGCTCTGCCATGTGCAGATCTCTTTCCAGGGCATCGAGGAAGGCCTCGCTGATCGCGTCGGCGGCTACAAGGGCGGGCACCGCAAGAAACTCGAAGTGGCCAAATGGACGCGCGAGCTCGATCTGCCGCTCACCGTGAACGCGGTGATGCACCGGCAGAACCTGCACCAGCTGCCCGAGATCATCCAGATGTCGCTGGATCTCGACGCCGACCGGCTCGAGGTCGCCAATGTGCAATATTACGGCTGGGCGCTGAAGAACCGCGCCGCCCTGATGCCGACGGTGGCGCAGCTGGACGAATGCACTGAAATCGTCGAGGAGGCGCGCGAGCGGCTGAAGGGCCGGCTGACGATCGACTACGTCGTGCCCGACTATTACGCGCTGCGGCCGAAGAAGTGCATGGGCGGCTGGGGCCGGCAGTTCTTCAACATCTCGCCCGCCGGCAAGGTGCTGCCCTGTCACGCCGCCGAGAGCATCACCGGGCTCGAATTCGAATCCGTGCGCTCCAACCATTCGATCGCCTGGATCTGGCAGAACTCCGAGGCCTTCAACCGCTATCGCGGCACCGGCTGGATGAAGGAGCCGTGCAAGAGTTGCGAATTCCGCGAGATCGATTTCGGCGGCTGCCGCTGCCAGGCCTTTGCGCTGACCGGAGATGCCGCCAACACCGATCCCGCCTGCGCGCTGTCGCCGCTGCACGAGACCATCTTCAAGCAGGCGGAGGCCGAGGCCGAGGGCGAGACGAGCCGCTTCCTCTACCGCAACTTCGCCGGCGGCACCCTGGAATCCGAGAATGGGACCTGACGCCGACGCGGCCGCTTCCGTCAAACGTGCCGATCCCTTTGCGCCGCTGACCTCCGACATGCTCGACGTCGGCGACGGCCATGAGCTGCATGTCGAGAGCGTCGGCCGTGCCGACGGAATCCCTGCGGTCTATCTGCATGGCGGGCCCGGCTCCGGCTGCCAGCCGGACCATCGCCGGCTGTTCGATCCGGACCGGTTCTGCGCCGTCTTGTTCGACCAGCGCGGCTGCGGCCGCAGCAGGCCAAAGGGGTCGCGCGAGCACAACACCACGGCGCATCTGATCGCCGATATGGAGAAGATGCGCGAGAAGTTCGGTTTCGACCGCTGGATGGTGGTCGGCGGCTCCTGGGGCGCGACGCTGGCGCTGGCCTACGCAGAAGCATATCCCGAGCGCGTCTCCGGCATCGCGCTGCGCGCGACCTTTCTCGGCACGCGGGCCGAGGTGGAGACGGCCTTCACCTCGCGCCTGGCGCAGTTCTATCCCGCGCTGCACGAGGACTTTCTCGGTGTGCTGCCTGGGGAAGAACGCGATCGACCGGTCGGCGCCTATTGGCGCCGCATCCTCGATGCCGATCCGGCCGTGCACGGACCTGCCGCGCGCGCCTGGCACGACACCGAGCGCACGCTGTCAGAGCACAAGCCCGCCAAGACCCGGCTGGACCTTGCATCGCTCAGTGTCTGGCGCACGCTGCCGGCGACGCCGTTCATGGAGGCGCATTATTTCGTCAACGACAGCTTCATGACCGAGGACCAGCTGTTGCGCAATGCGGGACGGCTCGCCGGCATTCCCGGCATCATCGTCCAGGGTCGCTATGACCTGTTGTGCCCGCCCGAGACATCGCAGGCATTGACGAAAGTATGGCCCGGTTCCGAGCTTCGCCTCGTGGAAGCAGCCGGACATTCGCTCTATGATGCCGGCGTGAGGGACGCCGTCATGAAGTCGATCGCGGACCTCGCGTCGAAGATCGGGCGATGAGAGGACAAGAAGAATGCCGCTCGCCGGAAAGGGCATGCTGCTGACGTCGATGAACATCGACGTTTCAGACGAAGCCGATTTCAACCGCTGGTACGATCGCGAGCATCTGGAAGAGCGTGTCGCGATCGACGGATTCCTGGAGGCGCGGCGCTATGTCGCGCATGCCGCCAATCCCAAATATCTCTCGCTGTACTCGACCGCGACGCTCGACGTGCTCGACAGCCCCGCCTACCGGGCGCGGCTTGCGAACCCGACCGACTGGTCGCGGCAGACCATGGCGCGTTTCAGGGACATGCTGCGCGTTGTCGCCCGCATCACCATCAGCAAGGGCACCGGGCGCGGGGCTGTGCTCGGCCTGGTGCGGCTGCGGCCGACGCCTGACAATGCCGGAGCGTGGCGGGACGCGCTGCAAGACAAGCTGAGGCCCGAAGCGCATGACGGCATCATCTCGATGCATCTGCTGGAAAGCGAGCCCGAACTGTCGGGTGCGACAGCGGGAATCCCGGCGACGCGTAACGAGGGCGCACGCGACTGGTTCGTGCTGATCGACGGCACGCATGTCGGCGCGGTCTCCGCCGTCATCGCCGAGCGCTTCACCGGTCCTGCGGCGGCCCCCTTCCCGCCTCCCGTCTCCGTCGGCACGTACTGCCTGATGTGGGATCTCGCGAAGAGCGATATCGCGCGCGGCTGACATATTTGCCGCGCGGCCTGATGACAGGCTCGGCGAGCAGTCCAGACTGCGGCCGCGGTGACATTCTGGATTGCTTCGTCGCAAGGGCTCCTCGCAATGAGCGGATGGAGCGCAGTGTGATGCTGCAGCGCACGCGCATCGCATGCGGGCGTTAATGCTGTGCGCGCGTAGCTCCCATGAAAGAGGGAAGCTACGCAAATTTGCCGTTGTACTTCGGAACGGTTCTAATAAGCTAACCCGATGACGTCATTCAGAAACCAGATCGAGACGCGTTAAGCGCCCGCCAAGCTCAAACAAAAAAGGCCGCGGGGTCTTTGAGCCTGCGCGGACAGGGTAGGAATGAAACCGACCGATATTGCGGCCCCCGACTACTTTCACAAAGTGGTCGACTGCCAATGGGCCTGTCCTGCGCACACCCCCGTCCCCGAATACATCCGACTGATCGCCCAAGGCCGCTACAGCGACGCCTACATGATCAATTGGAAATCGAACGTGTTTCCCGGAATCCTGGGACGCACCTGCGACCGCCCCTGCGAGCCCGCGTGTCGTCGCGGACGCGTCGAGGAGACCCCGGTGGCGATCTGCCGCCTCAAGCGCGTCGCCGCGGACTTCAAGGACGACATCAGGCAACGCCTGCCGCGCCCGGCACCCAAGAACGGCAAGCGCGTCGCGCTGGTGGGAGGCGGTCCGGCCTCGCTGACGGTGGCGCGCGATCTCGCCCCCCTCGGCTATCACTGCACCGTGTTCGATGCCGATCCGGAAGCCGGCGGCATGATGCGGACGCAGATCCCGAAATTCCGCCTGCCGAATTCCGTTATCGACGAGGAGACCGGCTATATCCTGGGTCTCGGCGTCGACTTCAAGGGCGGCCATCGCATCGAGAGCATGAAGGCGCTGCTCGCGGAAAAGTACGACGCGATCTTCGTCGGTTCCGGCGCGCCGCGCGGCCGCGAGCTCGACATTCCCGGGCGGAAAGAGGCAGCGAGCAACATCCATATCGGCATCGAGTGGCTGGCCTCGGTCTCGTTCGGCCACACCGACAAGATCGGCAAGCGCGTGATCGTGCTCGGCGGCGGCAACACCGCAATGGATTGCTGCCGCACCGCGCGCCGGCTTGGCGGCGAAGAGGTCAAGGTGATCGTGCGCTCCGGGTTCGAGGAGATGAAGGCCTCGCCCTGGGAGAAGGAGGACGCGATCCACGAGGACATCCCGATCCTCAACTTCATGGTTCCGGTCGCCTTCGTGCACGAAGGCGGCAAGCTCACCGGCGTCACCTTCCAGAAGGTGAAGGCCGAATACGACGCCAAGGGGCGGCGCAATCTCGTTCCTTCAGGCGAACCCGATCAGACCATCGCCTGCGACGACGTGCTGGTTGCGGTCGGCCAGGAGAACGCCTTCCCCTGGATCGAGCAGGATTGCGGCATCGAGTTCGACAAATGGCACATGCCCAAGGTCGACCCGAAGACCTTCGCTTCCACCAATCCCAGAGTCTTCTTTGGCGGCGACGCTGCGTTCGGCCCGAAGAACATCATCTGGGCGGTTGCGCACGGCCATGACGCCGCGCTGTCGATCCACAAGATGCTCTCCGGCGAGGCCATCGACGAGCGCCCGCTCCCCGACGTGCAAATCTCGTCGCAGAAGATGGGCATCCACGAATGGAGCTATGACAACGACATCTCCGTCGACAAGCGCTACAAGGTGCCGCACCGCGACAAGGTTGTCGCGCTGAAGGACATCCGCGCCGAGGTCGAGCTCGGCTATGACGTCAAGCTGGCTCTCGGCGAGGCGCATCGCTGCCTGAACTGCGACGTGCAGACCGTTTTCTCGACCTCGCTCTGCATCGAATGCGACGCCTGCGCCGACATCTGTCCGATGGATTGCATCACCTTTACGGCCAACGGCGAGGAGAGCGATCTGCGCCAGCGCCTGAAGGCGCCTTCGCTGCATCCCGATCAGGATCTCTACGTGTCCAGCGACCTCAAGACCGGGCGCGTGATGGTCAAGGACGAGGACGTCTGCCTGCATTGCGGGCTGTGCGCCGAGCGTTGTCCCACCGGCGCCTGGGACATGCAGAAATATTTCATCGAGATGACCCACGCAGGTTCGACATGTCCGACAAAAAGCCGATCAGCAGCGTAAACGACTTCGTCGTCCGCTTCGCCAACGTCAACGGCTCGGGTTCGGCCAGCGCCAACGAGATGTTCGCGCGCGCGATCCTGCGCCATGGCGTGCCGGTGTCCCCGCGCAACATCTTCCCCTCCAACATCCAGGGCCTGCCGACCTGGTACGAGGTGCGGGTGACGGAAGACGGCCATCTCGGCGCCCGCGGCGGCGTCGACATGATGGTGGCGATGAACCCGCAGACCTGGGACAAGGACGTCGCCGGCATCGAGCCGGGCGGCTACCTGTTCTACGATTCCACCAAGCCGATGCCGTCGACCAAGTTCCGCGACGACATCAATGTGATCGGCGTGCCGTTAACCGCCATCACCAACTCGACCTATACCGATCCGCGCCAGCGCCAGCTGTTCAAGAACATCATCTATCTCGGCGCGCTCAGTGCGCTGCTCGACATGGATCCCAAGCTGATCGAGCAGCTGATCGGCGAGCAGTACAAGGGCAAGGAGAAGCTGCTCTCCTCCAACGTCCACGCGCTGCATCTCGGCCGCGACTGGGCGCTCTCGAACCTGAAATGCCCGATCGGGCTGCGGGTGAAGAAATCCGACAAGGTCGGCGACCGTATCTTCATCGAAGGCAACAGCGCCGCCGCGCTCGGCGCCGTCTATGGCGGCGCCACCGTGTGCGCGTGGTATCCGATCACGCCGTCCTCATCGGTGGCCGAGGCCTTCACCGCCCACTGCAAGAAATACCGGCACGATCCGGAGACGGGGAAGGCGAAATACGCGATCGTGCAGGGCGAGGACGAGCTTGCCTCAATCGGCATCGTGATCGGCGCGTCCTGGAACGGCGCCCGCGCCTTTACGGCGACCTCCGGCCCCGGCATCTCGCTGATGACCGAGTTCATCGGCCTTTCATACTTCGCCGAGATCCCGGCCGTGATCATGAACATCCAGCGTGCCGGCCCCTCGACGGGCATGCCGACCCGCACCCAGCAATGCGACATCATCGCCTGCGCCTATGCTTCGCACGGCGACACCAAGCATGTGCTGCTGTTCCCGGAAGATCCCGCCGAAGCTTTCGAGTTCGCGGCGGCCGCGTTCGACCTCGCCGAGCGGCTCCAGACCACGATCTTCCTGATGCTCGACCTCGACATCGGCATGAACCACCGGCTCTGCCGTCCGCTGAAATGGGACGATTCCAAGCAGTATGACCGCGGCAAGGTGATGACCGCGGAAATGCTGGATGAGGGCCGGGACTTCGGCCGCTATCTCGACGTCGATGGCGACGGCATCCCGTACCGCACCTATCCCGGCACGCATCCGACCAAGGGCTCCTACTTCACCCGCGGCACGTCACGCGATCGCTATGCACGCTATTCCGAGGAAGGTTCGGTCTACGCCGACAACATGCAGCGCCTCGTGCGCAAGTTCGAGACTGCGCAGGACCTGGTGCCAAGACCGCTGCAGGCCAATGCGGAGCGGCCGACCAAGTACGGCGTGATCTATTTCGGCTCGACCTCGCCGGCGATGGACGAGGCGATCGGATTGCTCGAAGCGCGCGGGCATCAACTCGACCGCCTGCGCATCCGCGCATTCCCGTTCCATTCGAGCGTGGCGAGCTTCCTCGCCGAGCACGACTTCGTCTATGTGGTCGAGCAGAACCGCGACAGCCAGCTGCGCCAGCTCATCGTCAACGAGAACGGCATAGACCCCGTCCGCCTCGTGCCGATCGTGCACTACGACGGCACGCCGATCACCGCCCGCTTCATCGCCAAGGCCATTGGCGACCATCAGGATCACCTCAAGGTGACCCCGCTCCGCAAGGCCGTGTCATGACCAACATCCTGCTCTCTCTTTCGTCATGCCCGGGCATAGCCGTTCGAAGAACGGCGTCGCTTCCGCTCGCCTATGCCCCGGCATCCACGCGCTTCGTCGTCGCCGCAAAGACGTGGACGGCCGGGTCAAGGCCGGCCATGAAGCAGCGGACATTCCAGGTGCTCGCATGACCTACATTGCAAAGCCGAAATTCCATCATCCGGGCCTCAAGAAGAACTCGCTCGGCTACACCCACCGCGACTACGAGGGCAAGATCTCGACGTTGTGCGCGGGCTGCGGCCACGATTCGATCACGGCCTCGATCATCGAGGCCTGCTACGAACTCTCGATAGAGCCGCATCGGGTGGCGAAGATCTCCGGCATCGGTTGCTCGTCGAAGACGCCGGATTACTTCCTCGGCAATTCGCACGGCTTCAACTCCGTGCATGGCCGCATGCCCAGCGTGCTGACCGGCGCCAACCTCGCCAACCGCGACCTGATCTATCTCGGCGTTTCCGGCGACGGCGATTCCGCCTCGATCGGCTTCGGCCAGTTTGCGCACTCGATCAGGCGCGGCGTGAACATGACCTATATCGTCGAGAACAACGGCGTCTATGGCTTGACCAAGGGCCAGTTCTCCGCGACCGCCGACCGCGGCTCCAAGAGCAAGAAGGGCGTGACCAACACCGATAACGCCATCGACCTCGTCGCCATCGCGCTGCAACTCGGCGCCACCTTCGTCGCGCGCTCCTTCTCCGGCGACAAGACCCAGCTGGTGCCGCTGATCGCGGCCGCGATCCGGCACAAGGGCGCGTCCTTCATCGACGTCATCAGCCCCTGCATCGCCTTCAACAACCATGCCGGCTCGACCAAGAGCTTCGACTATGTCCGCGAGCACAATGACGCCGTGAACCGGCTCGACGTGCTGGTCGGCCGCGATCCGATCGCGGTGGACTATGCGCCGGGCACGGTGCAGGTGGTCGAGCAGCATGACGGCAGCAAGATTGCGCTGCGCAAGATCGACGCGGACTACGATCCGCATGATCGGCTCGGGGCCATGACCTTCCTGCAGAAGCACGCCGCCAAGGGCCAGATCGTCACTGGCCTGCTCTATGTCGACCCCGACGCGGAAGACATGCACGAGCATCTCAACACAGTCGAGACGCCGCTCAACAGCCTGGAGGCGGACTCGCTGTGCCCGGGCTCGGCGGTGCTGGACAAGATCAACGCCAGCCTGCGGTGATCATCGGCTCCGCGCCGATACCGCCGGCCTGACGCGTATCGTGATCTTGTCCGACACGACGGGTGGTTCGAACGGATAGTGCTTGGCATCACCAAGCACCAGTTGCAGGGTGTGCGTGCCCGGCGAAAGCTCGAGAAACGTTTCGGTCTGCCCTGCCCCGAAATGCAGATGGGACTTGTCCTGCGGAATCGGCTCCTTGACATCGATGGGGTCTTTCACATCGATCAACAGATGATGATGACCCGCATTGTGGTAATCGTCGCCGGCATGCGTCACGCCCATGTTGCGCAGGCCGAACCGGACCCAAAATCCACCACGGACCTTCTGGCCGTCATACGGCGTAATGAAATAGAGCTTGGCGTCCTTGGGCGCGGATTTGCCTTGCGAGCAGGCCGTGCCTGGGAGCAAGGCAATTGCCGCTGCCAGCGCGATACAGGAAGTGACTTTCATCAGATTGACTCCAGTCTTACGGACTGAGCGCGATGCGGAAGCCGTGCGTGGGGTAACGAACACCCGCGTCGTATCCACCGCGGTTCGACGGCCGCACATATGCCGAGTCGTTCTTCCAGGAGCCCGACCGCAGGACATGAGCGCTGCAGTCCGCGCTGGTCCAAGCCGAGCCGTCGCTGGGCGCGCCCTGATAGGTCCGGTGCCAGCAGTCTGCGACCCACTGATCGATGCCGCCGCCCATGTCGTAAAGCCCGAACGGATTGGGCTTGAAACTGCCGACCTTGGCCGGCTGGTCGGCCGCAAGTTCACCGCAATCCTTGCAGCCGGCCATGCCCGGCTGGAGCTTGTCACCCCACCAATACTTCGTCTGTGTCCCGCCGCGTGCCGCATATTCCCATTCGGCTTCACTCGGCAGCCGGTAGGGCTTCTTCGTTGCCTGCGCCAGCCAGTCAACATATTGCTTCGCGTCGATCCAGCTCACATTGCTGACCGGGGCATCGTCCTTGCCGCTGGCCGTGAATCCGCACGCCTTGGCGGCGGCGCATTCATTCCACTCCTGCACCGTCACCGGATATTTTCCGATCGAGAACGGCTTGATCGTGACCTGGTGGACGGGGCGCTCGGTCGGATCATCGTTGCTTCCCATCGCGAAGCTGCCGCCGCGAATGGCGATCATCTCGGGCTCGCGAAGCGGCGTTGCCGATGGGCTGGGAGTCGGGACCGGCGGCGGAGGCGACGAGGCCAGTGACGGAGACGCTTGCGACATCTGCGTGGCCGCTTCGCTCGGCGAGGCTTGAGCAATCGGTGACGCGACCGGAGCGGTGGGCGGCGCGGCAGCCTGCTCGGCCATCCTGCCGGGCTGCGCCAGCAAGTACCAGAGCACGCCGGTGGCCATCGTCAGCACTGTGATGGCAAGCAAGAAGATCAGCGCAGTCTCGCGGCGGCTTCTTGTTTTGCCGACGGCGTCCGCGTCCGGTAGCACGCGATAGACGCGCACCGGATCAGTGATGTTCTTGACCTTGCGGTCGCCGAGCGACTCATAGCCGCACACGATCTTGTGCTTGATCTGCTCATAGATCGCGCCGGAGATGTAGACCTGTCCCGGTTCCGCGATGCCCTCGATACGCGTGGCGATGTTGACGCCGTCACCATAGATGTCGTCTGGCTCCACGATCACATCGCCGAGATTGACGCCAATCCGGTACTCGAGCCGGGAATGCTTGGGAACCGACGCGTTGCGACCGACGAGATTTTGCTGGATGACGATGCTGCATCGAACGGCCTCCACAGGACTGTCGAAGATGGCGATGAAGCCGTCGCCAGTCGTCTTCACCAAACTTCCGTGATGTTCGATGATGCTGGGCTGGATGAGATCTCGCTCGATACGCTTGACGCGAATATGCGTGCCCTCCTCGTCAGCCTGCATCAGCCGGCTGTAGGAGGCGATGTCACCGACGATGATGGCGGCGAGTCGACGAGGCACTCCGCTGTGCGGCGGCGGCTCATCCTGATTTTCGGATCTGAAGTTGCGAATTTCGCCCATGCGGGGACTCCACAAACTTGCAAGGCAGCCCCAGCTTACGGCTGCCACAGGCAGCCGTCTGTGAAGGCTATCACATCGACGAGCCGAGACAATGTCGCTGCGACCGTCGGCGTCGGTTCCAAGGAGACAAGGCGCGACATCCTTTTGAACCTTCTTGATCGTGGAGTTGACTAAGGACGCCAACAACCGTGGCCGCTTCCCTGCACCAGCTCACACGAGTGACGTGCAAAGGTTGAACGCGGTGCAGCGTGCCGGCGTCTAAACGACAGCAGTCCTGTTGTGCTGCAGTAGATTGTCACCCCGAGCCCGTCATGAAGCTCTCCCTCGTTGCTGTTCTTGCTTTCGCTGCTTTGACCGGCGTCGCTCACGCCGATGAGACTGAAATTCGGGAGACCACAAAGGCTGAAGCCGAGACCTTCAATGTGCGGATGTATGCCGGCCCGCCCGGCAACAAGGCCTATGCTTGCTTCGTCCGCCGCTACGATGCCGACCACCTGGCGCGGCACCCCAAGCAGAGGGTCGCCGCGATGAAGCTGCTGATCTCGGCGGAGGTCGACGCAGAGGACAAGGAGCTGCACAGCTCCTTCCGCCTCGGGTTCCGGTACCGTCATGGGAGCGGCGATTTCGACTCCAGCGGCTCGTGTAATCACGTCGTGTTCACTGCGAGCGGCGGCGAGGTGCGCCTGGGCTGCGGTGTCGACTGCGACGGCGGCGGCATCGGCGTCGCGCTGTCCAAGGACGACAAGTCCGCGATCGTCCGGCTGGAGCGGGTGCGGGTCTGGCAGAACAACAAGCCGGACGACGATGCCGAGCATTCGCTGACGGCCGGTGCCGACGACAAGATCTTTCGTCTCGATCGCACCGACAACAGCGAGTGCGCCTCACTCGTGACCGACCGCAAGGAGCTCGTAGCGCTGCGCCACAAGTGATATGCCTGTGGCACATCAGGCTTAGTCGGAGGAGACCGCCATGAACCGCCGGAACATTTTGTGGAGCGCCGTGTCAGCTCTGGGTGCGGCGTTCGGAGCATCCAGCGCGAAGGCCGCGGCCCAGGCTGCACCGAGCAAGCTGAAGGTGGCGTATCATCTCAGCGACGCCGAGAAGGTCAATTTCGTGCTCGGCAACATCCAGAACCATATCGACGGCGTCGGCGGCCCCGAGCATGTGACGATCGCGCTGGTGATCCATGGCCCGGCGCTGAAGGCCTTTCACGCCATGCAGGCCAACCCCGACGTCAGCAAGCGCGTCGGCGAGTTCTCCAAGGGCGGCATCGAGCTGGCCGCCTGCGGCAACACCATGAAGGCGCAGAACGTCACGCTGGCGGATCTCCTGCCTGGCTTCGTCAGCGCGGAGAATGGCGGCGTGGTCCGGTTGGCCGAGCTGCAGTCGCAAGGATATCTGTATCTGCGGCCGTAGGCCGGCACGGCGATGGCTGGCGCAGCCCTTTCCGCGTCATTGCGAGGAGCCCTTGCGACGAAGAAATCCAGACAGCCTCCGCGGAAAGATTCTGGATTGCTTCGCGGAGCCTGTCATCGGGCCGCGCTTCGCGCGAACCGTTGGCTCGCAATGACGGGGAGTATGGCGTCGCCGCAGCCTCCCGTCGTGCTTGACTCATTCATAACTCCACGGTTATGAATTAATCCATAACTCTAAGGTTATGGATTCAGCATGTCCGCCGGCCCCGATCTCCTGTTCAGGACCCTCGCCGACCCGACGCGGCGGGCGATCTTCGAGCGGCTGTGCCGCGAGGGCGAGCAGACGGTCGGGGCGCTGACGATGCGATCGGGCGTCTCGCAGCCGGCGGTGTCGAAGCATCTCGGCGCCTTGAAGCAGGCCGGGCTCGTGCACGACCGCCACGAAGGACGCCAGACCCATTACAGCGCGCGGCCGGGTGCGCTCAACCCGCTGGTCGACTGGACCAGCCAGATGGCTGGGTTCTGGCAGAAGAGGCTCGACGCGCTCGACGATCTCCTGAAGAGGATGGACCAATGAACGAACCTGAGACGCGCTCCGTCATCGTCGAGCGCGAATTTGCGGCGCCGGTGGAGCGGCTCTGGCGTGCGCTGACGCAGCCGCATTTGATCGAGGAATGGCTGATGAAGAACGACTTCAAGCCGGTCGTCGGCCACCGCTTCAACCTGCGCGGCGAATGGGGCGGCGTGCTGGACTGCGAGGTGCTCACCATCGAGCCGCAGAAGACGCTGGCTTACACCTGGAATTTCTCGCATGAGGACGCGGCGTTCGACCTGAAGAGCGTCGTGACCTTCACGCTGACGCCGACCAGCGCTGGCACGCATCTGCGCGTCGAGCAGGCGGGCTTCAGACCGACGCAGAAGCAGGCTTTTGGCGGCGCGCATGCCGGCTGGAAGCAGTTTTTCGCCAGGTTGGACGACGTGCTGGCGCGGGCGGGCTAGCACAGCCGGCGCACTTCCAATCAATTTTTTGAAGGGACGACCCAATGAGCACGCAGATGTGGATCCGGCAGATTCATCGCTGGCTATCGATGGCTTTCACCGTCGCGGTCATCGCGAACATCGTGGCGATGACCATGCAGGTCCAAGCCGCATGGATTGGCTTCCTGGCGCTCGTTCCACTCATTCCCTTGCTCGCGACCGGGCTCTATCTGTTCGCGCTGCCCTATCTTCGCCGCAACAACGCGTGAACGAGGCGAGAATGAAAACGGCTGTGACGTTGAAGAAGGCACGCACGAAGGACACGAAGCAGGCCTCCCCCTCCAAGCTGATCGACGGCAGGATCAAGGAGCTCGGCGACTGGCGCGGCGAGATGCTGGGGCGGGTCCGCAACCTGATCAAGCAGGCTGATCCCGACGTCATCGAGGAGTGGAAATGGCGCGGCGTTCCCGTCTGGGAGCACGACGGCATCATCTGCACCGGCGAGACTTACAAGGACGTGGTGAAGCTGACCTTTGCCAGGGGCGCGGCGCTGGAGGATCCGGCTGGTCTGTTCAATGCCAGCCTCGACGGCAATGTGCGGCGCGCGATCGACATTCGCGAGGGCGGGAAGATCAACGAGGAGGCGCTGAAGGCGCTGATCCGCGCGGCGGTGGACTTGAATGGATCGAAGAAGAAGCCGGGGAAGAAGCGAGCTGTCTAGAACAGCCGCCAAGCGGCCGCACACTCCTCGCTTCTCCCCTTGTGGGACTCCCCTTGCGGGAGAAGGTGGCGCGAAGCGCCGGATGAGAGGTCTCTCTCGACACGAGAATGCGCGGAGACGTACCCCTCACGAGCGAGCTTGTGTTAACCGACATCGCTGCCCCCTCCCGCAAGGGGAGAGGGCGCGCGGACGTGCATCTCACCCCATTGTTCAAGGTCAGCGGCCTCAAGCCACCGCGGCCGGGATCGGGCGCGGGCTGACGACGTATTCGCGCAGGACCTTGTCGTTGGCATCGACCTCGATCAGCGCGACGTCGTAGGTCCAGAGATCGGCGAGATGCTGGAGCACCCGCTTGGCGTCCGTTTCGTTGAGCTGCGCGCCCTTGATGACGTGGTGATGCAGGATCAGCCGGCGGTCGCCGGAGAGATCGACGTCGACCACCTCGATATTGGCATCGATGTAGCCGACATCGTGCTGCCGCGCCAGTTCGCGCCGCACCCGGCGGAAACCGCGCTCGTCGTGGATGGCATCGACGCGGATTCCGGCGCGCTCCTCGGGATCGTCATGCAGATGGAACATGCGGAAATGCCGCATCAGCTTCGGGCTCAGGAACTGCCCGATGAAGCTCTCGTCGCGGTAATTGGCCCAGACGTCGCGCAGCACGCCCATGACGTCGTTCTTGCCGGCGATGTCGGGGAACCACTCGCGGTCCTCGTCCTCGGGATTGGTAACGATGCGCTCGATGTCCTGCATCACGGCAAAGCCCAGTGCGTAGGGGTTGAAGCCGGAGAAGCGGGGATCGTCGAATTCGGGCTGGAACACCACGTTGGTGTGCGATCCCAGGAATTCGAGGAAGTTGCCGTCGGTGATGCGGCCCTGCTCGTGCAGCTTGGTCATGATGCGATAGTGGACGTAGGTCGCCGTCCCCTCGTTCATCACCTTGGTCTGGCTCTGCGGATAGAAATATTGCGCGATGTGGCGGACGATGCGGAGCAGCTCGCGCTGCCAGGGCGCCAGCCGCGGCGCGCTCTTCTCCAGGAAATAGAGCAGATTCTCCTGCGGCAGGCCGAGCAGCTTGCGGCGGCGTTCGATGCTCAGGGTGGACCGGCTCTTGGCCGCGCCCTTGGGCACCGTGCGCCAGAGATCGTTGAAGACCTCCTCCTCGTGCTGGCGGCGGCGCCCTGCCCGCTTCTCCTCGGCCCGCAGATCGAGCTTCTTCTTGCCGGGATAACGGTCGATGCCGTGCGACATCAGCGCATGCGCGGCATCGAGCGTGCGCTCGACCTCGATGCGGCCGTAGCGCTCCTCGCACTGCATGACGTAGTTCTTGGCGAAGTCGAGATAATCCAGGATGCCGTCGGCGTCCGTCCACTGCTTGAACAGATAATTGTTCTTGAAGAAATGATTGTGGCCGAAGGCGGCATGCGCGATCACCAGCGTCTGCATCGTCGCCGTGTTCTCCTCCATGAGGTAGGAGATGCAGGGCGAGGAATTGATCACGATCTCATAGGCGAGCCCCATCAGGCCCTTGCGGTAGGACGCCTCGTGAAACGCGAAATGCTTGCCGAACGACCAGTGCTTGTAGAACAAGGGCATGCCGACCGACGAGTATGCGTCCAGCATCTGCTCGGCCGTGATGACCTCGATCTGGTTCGGATAGACGTCGAGCCCGAGATCCTTCAACGCCACCTCCTCGCAGGCATCCGTGATGCGCTGCAAGGTGTGGAAGTCCCAATCGGCGCCTTCGAACAAACGTTCCGTCATGGAGCGGCTTTCTCCTGAGCAGTTTCGCGGCGCTGGAACAGATCGTGGAACACCGGAAAGATCTCGCTGCGTTCGGAGACCTTGCGCATCGAGAGCGGTGCGCCGCTGTTGCGCAGGCGCTCGTAAAGCGACCACAGCGAGGAATCGGAGAGATCGAAGGCGCTGCCGCCGGATTCTCCGACCTCGAGATAGGCGAAGAACTGGCAGACCGGCAGGATCTTGTCCGTCAGCAGCATGCCGGTGAGCTCGCCGTCGGAATAGGAATTGTCGCCGTCCGAAGCCTGCGCGGCGTAGATATTCCAGTCCGACGGATTAAAGCGCTCGCGCACGATCTCGTGCATCGCCTGTAGCGCGCTGGAGACCAGCGTGCCGCCCGAGGCCGGACCGTAGAAGAAGGTCTGCTCGTCCACCTCCTCCGCGCGGTCGGTATGGCGGATGAAGACGATCTCGACATGCTTGTAGCGCCGCTTCAGGAACACGTAGAGCAGCATGTAGAAGCGTTTCGCCAGGTCCTTCATGTGCTCGGACATCGAGCCGGACACGTCCATCAGACAGAACATCACGGCCTGCGCGACGGGCCTCGGCACCGTCTCGAAACGACGGTAGCGGATGTCGAGCGGATCGATGAAGGGAATGCGCCTGGACTTCGCCTTGAGTCTTTCGAGCTGAGCCACCAGCTCGGTGCGCTCGTCCTCGTCCTCGCAAGCGGCGATCGCGGCTTCCAGCTCCTCGATCTCCTCCTTGCGGGGACGCTTGAGCGCGATGCGGCGGGCAAGCGCGAGCTTCACCGTCCGGCTCACCGAGATATTGGCGGGCGAGCCTGAGGTCGTGTAGCCGGCACGCTGGATGCCCTCGCTCTCGGTCTGCGCGATCTTGCGCTTGGCGAGATCGGGCAGCTCGAGATCGTCGAGGAAGAGATCGACGAACTCGTCACGACTCAGCACGAAACGGAAGGCGTCCTCGCTGTCGCCCTCGCCTGGGCCGGAACTCTTGGCGCTGCCCTGTCCCGAACGCTGGAGATAGTCGCCTTCGATGAACTTCTTGTTGCCGGGCAGGACCATGTCCCGCGTTCCGCCCTCACGGCGAAAGCGCGGCTCATGCATGCCGTCGAGCGGGATCGTGACCTCACCACCCTCCAGGACATCCTTGATGTCGCGTTCCTGCGAGGTCTTCTTGACGGCGCCCTGCACCAGGGACTTGGCCCGACGCAAGAACCGCTGGCGGTTCTCAAGACTCTTGCCGCCCGGATTCAGGCGCCTGTCAATGATGTGAATGGGCACTTTACCATTCGCCTCCCATCCGTCTCAGCCGGCCTGCTTCACGCGCATGTACCATTCGACGAGCCGGCGAACCTGGCGCTCGGTGTAGCCGCGCTCCACCATGCGTGCGACGAACTCGCCATGCTTCTTCTCCGTCTCGCCGTCCTTCTTCGACCCGAAGGAGATGACCGGAAGCAGGTCCTCCACCTGGGAGAATATCCGCTTTTCGATCACATCGCGAATCTTCTCGTAGGAGGTCCAGGTCGGATTCTTGCCGCCGTTCTGGGCCCGCGACCGTAACGAGAATTTGACGACCTCGTTGCGGAAGTCCTTGGGGTTGGCAATGCCCGCCGGCTTCTCGATTTTGGTCAGCTCCTGGTTCAAAAGCTCGCGATCGAGCAGCTGGCCGGTGTCGGGATCCTTGAAGTCCTGGTCCTCGATCCAGGCGTCGGCATAGTCGACGTAGCGATCGAACAGGTTCTGGCCGTAGTCCGAGTAGGATTCCAGATAGGCCTTCTGGATCTCGTTGCCGATGAACTCGGCATAGCGCGGCGCCAGCTCGGCCTTGATGAATTCGAGATAGCGTTTCTCGGTCTCCTCCGGCAGCTGCTCGCGGCGGATCGCCTGCTCCAGCGCGTACATCAGGTGCACGGCGTCGGCCGCGACCTCCTGCGGATCGTGGTTGAAGGTCGCAGCCAGGATCTTGAAGGCAAAGCGGGTCGAAACGCCGTCCATGCCCTCGTCGACGCCGGCGGCGTCCCGATATTCCTGGACGCTGCGCGCCTTCGGATCGGATTCCTTCAGGCTCTCGCCGTCGTAGACCCGCATCTTGGCGAACAGGGTGGAGTTCTCGTGCTTGCGCAGGCGCGACATCACCGAGAACCGCGCCAGCGTCTCCAGCGTCGACGGCGCGCACGGAGCCGCCGCGAGCTCGGAGCCCTGAATCAGCTTCTCGTAGATCTTCTGCTCCTCGGTGACCCTGAGGCAGTAAGGCACCTTGATGACGCAGATGCGGTCGATGAAAGCTTCGTTGTTCTTGTTGGCCTTGAAGCTCGCCCACTCCGCTTCGTTGGAGTGCGCCAGGATCACGCCGGTAAAGGGAATCGCGCCGATGTTCTCGGTGCCGATATAGTTGCCTTCCTGCGTCGCCGTCAGCAGCGGATGCAGCATCTTGATCGGCGCCTTGAACATTTCGACGAACTCGAGCACGCCCTGATTGGCGCGGTTGAGGCCGCCGGAATAGCTGTAGGCGTCGGGATCGTTCTGGGCGTAAGTCTCGAGCTTGCGGATGTCGACCTTGCCCACCAGCGACGAGATGTCCTGGTTGTTCTCGTCACCGGGCTCGGTCTTGGCGATTGCGACCTGACGCAGCCGCGACGGCTGGATCTTTGCAACGCGGAACTGGGAGATGTCGCCGCCGAAGGCCTCGAGCCGCTTGTAGCACCACGGGCTCATCAAGCCGGTGAGACGGCGGCGCGGAATGCCGTACTTCTCCTCCAGCATCGGGCCGAGCTGATCGGGATCGAACAGGCTGAGCGGGCTCTCGAACACGGGCGAGAGTTCGTCGCCGGCCTTGAGCACGTAGATCGGATGCACTTCCATCAGCGACTTCAGCCGCTCGGCGAGCGAGGATTTGCCGCCGCCGACCGGGCCGAGCAGATAAAGAATCTGCTTGCGCTCCTCCAGGCCTTGCGCGGCGTGGCGGAAGAAACCGACGATGCGCTCGATGGTTTCTTCCATGCCGTAGAAGCCGGCGAAGGCCGGATAGGTGCGGATCGTGCGGTTCAAAAAAATACGGCCAAGGCGTGGGTCCTTGGCCGTGTCAATCGTCTGAGGCTCACCGATCGCCGCTAGCAGTCGTTCGGCCGCGTTCGCGTATTTCATGGGATCGCTTCGACACGATTCCAGATATTCCGCCATCGACATGTCGTGCTGGCTTCTCGCCTCGAACGACCGAGCGAAAGCGTTGAATAGAGAATCGTTGTACATGATCCCTCTCCGCGTGAGTTCCGCTACAAGCTGAAACGAAAGCAGTTACCGGACCGTTCCTCAGGCCGTTTCGAATCAGCGTGAGCACATGACGATCATTGGACACCCGGGCGCCAACACGACGCAACGCACAACGTAGGCACTCCATGAGTTACGAACAGGCACATGCCTGTAATTTGTGCGAATCTATGTCTATATTGGCTCATTTCCAGAAAATGTCACTTGGTCGCAACATCCGGGCCTTACCGGGGAATGTCTTCATCCGGCAATGCAGCATAGCGATGCCGGAGCGGCGATGTTATGACACTTGTACGGCGAAGCCTTGCCCGCCGCGTTCATCATCCTGCTGCAATGCAGTGCGCGCGCTGCTGGAAGCGTGGCAGTCGCGGCAAGCGCGCAGCAATGTCTCAAAATCGGTCGCCAGGCCCTCCGAGCGGATGACAATGCGGCCGTTCTGCGCATAGCTGGCCAGGGTTGGGATGGCGCGCAGCTGGTGCCGCAACGCCGGCGTGGGCGTCAGCACGATCGCCTTGTGGCCGCGGCACTCTTCGGCCGAAATCTCCTCGATCGACTCCCACAGCAGAAATTCATTGCCGATGCGAAGATCGCGGATGCCGTAGGGAGTGACGACCACCACAGCCCCTCGTTCGGCGGGAAGCATCCAGATCAGGCACGCCGTCACGAGGCCGAACAGCACGACGCCGGCATAGCCGACGCTCTTGTCATAGTCGCCGAAGCCATCCCACCAGTCGAAGGCAAGGCTTGCACTGAGCAGTGTCATCGCGAACCCTGCCGCGACCAGCAGCCGCAACTGCATCACGCAACGCGGGATTTCGAGGTCGCGGGATGCGTCGATGCCGGCCGCCGACCCAGCCGCTTGCGGGCTGTCGGCGACGGCGAACGCCAAACCTTCCTTGTGGGCCTGCATGCTCTTCCCCCAGCACGGCCATTCGCGACCGAGCCATTCTGCGACGGCGAATCCAAATCCGTCGCTGGCACTCCACGCAACCGCTGGCTGACGAGGCGAGGCGGCCGGCGCTACGCAAGGGACTTCGGCCGCGTCCTCGCGGACAACGAACCTTACGCAACACAGCCACTGCCGCCTGGATCGCCATGATCGCGACGGAGTTACACTGGAGGGTATGACTCCCACACCCTTGATTGGTTCCCTCCCGGGAGCATGTAAGTTAGAGGATAGCGCGTCAGGACCGGCGCGGAAACCCCTCGCCCGCAGGCTTGGAGATAAAGAAGCATCATGAATCCCGTCAAAGAACTGGAAAAGCACGGCCAAGCCGTCTGGCTGGACTTCCTTGCCCGCGGCTTCATCGCCAAGGGCGACCTGAAGCGGCTGATCGAGACCGACGGCGTCAAAGGCGTCACCTCCAATCCGTCGATCTTCGAGAAGGCGATCGGCAGCTCCGACGAGTATGACGCGCCGATCGGCAAGGCGCTGAAGCGCGGCGACAGGACGGTTGCCGACCTGTTCGAGGCCGTCGCGGTCGAGGACATCCAGAATGCCGCCGACGTGCTCCGTCCGGTCTACGACCGTCTCAAGGGCGGCGATGGTTATGTCAGCCTGGAAGTCTCGCCCTATCTTGCCATGGACACCGCCGGCACGGTCACCGAAGCACGGCGGCTCTGGAAAGACGTCAATCGCAAGAACCTGATGGTGAAGGTCCCGGCAACGCCGGAGGGCCTGCCGGCGATCGAGCAGCTGATCGGCGAAGGCATCAGCATCAACATTACACTGTTGTTCTCGAAGGCGGTCTATCTCCAGGTGGCTGAGGCCTACATTGCCGGACTCGAGACATACGTTGCCGGCGGCGGCGATCCTTCGCATGTCGCCAGCGTGGCAAGCTTCTTCGTCAGCCGCATCGATTCGGTCGTCGACAAGCAGCTCGACGAGAAGATCGCCCGCGCCAACGATCCATCCGAGAAGGAACGGCTCGCCGCGCTGAAGGGCAAGATCGCGATCGCCAACGCCAAGCTGGCCTACCAGGACTACAAGCGCCTGTTCTCGGGTCCTCGCTGGGAGAAGCTTGCCGCCAAAGGCGCCAGGCCGCAGCGCATGCTTTGGGCCTCCACCGGCACCAAGAACAAGGACTACAGCGATGTGCTCTATGTCGAGGAGCTGATCGGCCCCGACACCATCAACACCGTGCCGCCGGCAACGTTGGATGCGTTCCGCGACCATGGCAAGCCGCGCGACAGCCTGGAAGAGAATGTCGAGGACGCAAGGCGCGTGCTCGAGGAGCTGGAGCGCTCGGGCATCTCGCTCGATGCGATCACCGAAGAGCTGGTCAAGGACGGCGTCAAGCTGTTTGCGGATGCCGCCGACAAGCTCTACGGCGCGGTCGCCCACAAGCGCGCCGTCGTGCTCGGGCCGGCGCTCGATCGCCAGGAGCTCTCGCTCGGGGACGGACTCGGCAAAGCCCTGGCTGAGAGCACCGAGAAATGGCGGGCGTCAGCCAAGATCCGCCGGCTGTGGCAGCGTGACAAGTCGGTCTGGACCGGCGCAGACGAGGACAAATGGCTGGGCTGGCTCGACAGCCCGGCCAAGGCCGACATTGCCGATTACGAGGACTATGCCGGCCGCGTGAAGGGGCAGAAATTCTCCGATGCCGTGGTGCTCGGCATGGGCGGATCGAGTCTCGGGCCCGAGGTGCTGGCCGAGACCTTCGGCAAGAAGCCCGGCTTCCCGAAGCTGCATGTGCTTGACTCCACCGACCCGGCGCAGGTGCGCGCGATGGAGGCGAAGATCGACATCGCCAACACCGTGTTCATCGTCTCCAGCAAGTCCGGCGGCACCACCGAGCCGAATGCGATGAAGGACTATTTCCACGAGCGCGTCGCGCAGGCGGTCGGGCCGAAGGTGAAGACCGGCCATCGCTTCATCGCGGTGACCGATCCCGGCTCGTCGCTGGAGAAGGCGGCGAAGCAGCTGCACTACGCCCGCATCTTCCATGGCGAGCCATCGATCGGCGGGCGCTACTCCGTGCTTTCGCCGTTCGGCCTCGTGCCGGCAGCGACCGCCGGCATCGACGTGAAGACCTTCGTCAAGCATGCGCTGGCGATGGTCCGCTCCTGCGGGCCGGATGTTCCGCCGAGCGAGAACCCGGGCGTGCAGCTTGGCCTTGCCCTGGGATTGGCAGGGCTCGACGGCCGCGACAAGGTGACGATCCTAGCCTCGAAGAAGATGGCCGATTTCGGCGCCTGGGTCGAGCAGCTCATCGCGGAATCGACCGGCAAGGAGGGCAAGGGCCTGATCCCGATCGATGGCGAGCCGCTGGGCGATCCCTCGGTTTACGGCAACGACCGCTTCTTCATCGACATCCGCGTCGAAGGCGAAGCGGACGCCGCCCACGATTCCAAGCTTGCCGCGATCGAGGCGGCCGGTCATCCCGTGGTGCGCATCGTCATGAAGTCGATCGAGCATCTCGGCCAGGAGTTCTTCCGCTTCGAGATGGCGACGGCGGTCGCCGGCTCGATCCTCGGCATCAACCCGTTCGACCAGCCGGACGTGGAGGCGGCCAAGATCAAGACGCGCGAGCTCACCACCGCCTTCGAGAAGACCGGGGCGCTGCCGGAAGAACAGCCGGTGATCAGCACCAGGGAGGCAGATCTCTACACGGACGAGGCCAACGCCACGGCGCTGCGGGCCGCCGGCGCCGACGGCGATCTCACCTCCTGGCTGAGGGCGCATCTGTCGCGTTCGGGCGACGGCGACTATGTCGCCCTGCTCGGCTACATCGCGCGCGACAAGGCGACGGTCGAGGCGCTCCAGGCCATGCGCCTCGAGGTGCGCGAGAAGCGTCACGTTGCGACCTGTGCCGAGTTCGGGCCGCGCTTTCTGCACTCCACAGGGCAGGCCTACAAGGGGGGCCCCGACAGCGGCGTCTTTCTCCAGATCACGGCGGACGATGCCCAGGACCTGCCGGTGCCGGGCCAGAAGGCGAGCTTCGGAATCATCAAGGCGGCACAGGCGCGCGGCGATTTCGACGTCCTCACGGAGCGGGGCCGGCGCGCGCTGCGCGTACACCTGAAGGGCGGGCTCAAGAAAGGTCTCGCGACGCTCAATGCGGCGCTCAACGACGCGCTGAATTAAGGGATATAGCAGATGCAACTCGGCATGATCGGCCTCGGCCGAATGGGCGGCAACATCGTTCGCCGCCTGATGCGCCACGGCCACTCGACCGTGGTCTACGACAAGGACGCCAATGCCGTCGCAGGCCTTGCCGCTGACGGCGCGGTCGGCTCGGCAACGCTCGAAGAGTTCGTCTCGAAGATGGAGCGGCCGCGCGCCGCCTGGGTGATGCTGCCTGCAGGGCACATCACCGAAACCACGATCGAGACGATCGCGGGCGTGATGCAGGCGGACGACGTCATCATCGACGGCGGCAACACCTTCTGGCAGGACGACGTCCGTCGCGGCAAGGCATTGAAGGCCCGCGGCATCCACTATGTCGACGTCGGCACCTCCGGCGGCGTCTGGGGCCTCGACCGTGGCTATTGCATGATGATCGGCGGCGAGAAGCAGGTGGTCGACCGGCTCGATCCGATCTTCGCCGCACTCGCTCCGGGCGCGGGCGACATTCCGCGCACGCCAGGGCGCGAGGGGCGCGATCCCCGTATCGAACAAGGCTACATCCATGCCGGCCCCGTCGGGGCCGGTCACTTCGTCAAGATGATCCACAACGGCATCGAGTACGGCCTGATGCAGGCCTATGCCGAAGGCTTCGACATTCTCAAGAACGCGAACATCGAAGCTCTGCCGCCAGACCACCGCTACGATTTCGATCTCGCCGACATCGCCGAGGTGTGGCGGCGCGGAAGCGTGATCCCGTCCTGGCTGCTCGACCTCACCTCGACTGCGCTCGCCGACAGCCCGCAGCTGTCGGAGTATTCCGGGTTCGTCGAGGATTCCGGCGAGGGTCGCTGGACCGTGAATGCCGCGATCGACGAGGCGGTGCCGGCCGAAGTCCTGACCGCGGCGCTCTACGCACGTTTTCGTTCCCGGAAGGAACACACCTTCGCTGAAAAAATTCTCTCCGCGATGCGTGCAGGGTTCGGCGGCCACAAGGAGCCGAAGCAGCCGGGCGCGGCGAAGCCAAAGTAAACGACAACCAAGCGAAGGCCGACAGTTCGTGACAAAAGACCCGCAGCCCAAGCGCAAGCCGGACAATTGCGCCTTCGTCATCTTTGGCGTGACCGGCGACCTCACCCACCGGCTGGTGATGCCGTCACTCTATAATCTCGCCGCGGAGAACCTGTTGCCGGAAAAGTTCTGCGTCGTCGGCGCCGCCCGGAAGAGCCAGTCGGACGACGAGCTGCGCCAGAGCCTGATGAAGGGCCTGCGCGAATTCGCAACGCGTCCCGTGGACGATGACGTCGCCAAACAGCTGCTGCAGTGCGTCACCTTCGTGGAGGCCGACGCCAAGGACCCATCCTCGTTCGACCGCCTGAGCAGGCATCTCGACACGCTGGAATGTTCGGAAGGCACCGGCGGCAATCGCCTGTTCTACCTGGCCACCCCGCCCGCCGCGTTCGCACCGACGGCGCGGGAGCTCGGCCGCACCGGCCTGATGAAGGAGAACGGCGCCTGGCGAAGGCTCGTGATCGAAAAGCCGTTCGGCACCGACCTCGCCTCGGCGCGCGCACTGAACGCCGAACTCCTGAAGATCATGGAGGAGCACCAGATCTACCGGATCGACCACTATCTCGGCAAGGAGACGGTGCAGAACATCCTGGTGCTGCGCTTTGCCAACGGCATGTTCGAGCCGATCTGGAACCGCAACCACATCGACCATGTCCAGATCACGGTCGAGGAGAAGCTGGGCGTCGGCCATCGCGGCGGCTTCTATGATGCAACCGGCGCGTTGCGCGACATGGTGCCGAACCATCTGTTCCAGCTGATGTCGCTGGTGGCGATGGAGCCGCCGACGCGATTCGACGCGCATTCCGTGCGCTCCGAGAAGTCCGACATTCTCACCGCGATCCAGCGGCCCAGTGAAGAGGAAGCACTGAGGAACTCGGTACGCGCACAGTATCTGGCCGGCCGTGTCGGCGACGAGGAGATTCCGGACTATCGCAAAACCGCGGACATCAGACCGGACAGCACCACCGAAACCTACGTCGCCCTGAAACTGATGATCGACAACTGGCGCTGGGCCGGCGTGCCGTTCTACCTGCGCACCGGCAAGGCGCTGGCGCACAAGCGCACCGAGGTCGCGATCAAGTTCAAGCAGGCGCCGCTCTCGATGTTCTCGGGGACGGCGGTCGACCGCCTGTCGCAGAACTTCCTCACCATCGGCATTGCGCCCACCGAGACCATCGAGCTTCAATTCAACGCCAAGATCCCCGGGCCGAGCGTCACCATCGACGGCGTCGAGATGAAATTCCGCTACGGCGACTATTTCCGCGCCGATCCCTCAACCGGGTACGAGACGCTGATCTACGACTGCATGATCGGCGACAATATCCTGTTCCAACGCGCCGACGGCGTCGAGGCCGGCTGGCAAGCCGTGCAGCCGTTCCTCGACGCCTGGAAGAATGCAGGCACCAACGGCATCGAGACTTATGAGGCCGGCAGCGACGGCCCGAAATGCGCCGACGAGTTGCTCCGGCGCGACGGCCGAAGCTGGCGGAAGTACTCGTGATCGCGGCCGACCAGCCGAAGCTGATCGTCGAAACCGACGCCGAAGCCTTGGCCCGCGCCGCGGCCGAACGGCTGCTGGCGCGGATCGCGGCCAATCCCGGGCGTATCGCGATCTGTCTCACCGGGGGCTCCAGCCCGAAGAGGCTCTACGAATTGCTCGGCAGCGACGGCTGGTGCGGCAGGATTCCGTGGCAGCGTGCACACTGGTTCATCGGCGACGAGCGCTTCGTGCCCGAAAGCGATCCCCTCAACAACATGGCAATCGCGCGCGCGGCGTTTCTCGACGGCAACGCGCCGCCCGAACATATCCATCCGATTCCAACCACGGGCGAGAATCCCGAGGCCGGCGCCGAAGCCTATGCACGCGAGCTACATGCCTTCTACGGCTCGGACCGGCTCGATCGGGCGCGCCCGCTGTTCGATCTCGTTCTGATGGGTGCTGGACCGGACGGCCACACCGCCTCGCTTTTCCCGGGCTTTCCCGAAATCGAAGAGACCGAGCGCTGGGCCGTCGGCGTGCCCAAGGCGAATGTCGCACCGTTCGTGCCGCGCGTCTCGCTCACCCTGCCCACTTTGGCGTCGTGTCGCGAGATGCTGTTCGAGATTGCCGGGTCCGACAAGCGACCGATCTTGACGCGCCTCTTCAACGGCGAGAACCTGCCCGCCTTGCGCGCGCGCTCGAATGGCGAGACCGTCTGGATGGTGGACAGGGCCGCGCTTCCGGAGGAAATTCGTGGGCCGCGCTGAAGCACCCTGTGCATTGATCGTGATGGGCGTGTCGGGCTCGGGCAAGAGCACGATCGCGAAGGCGCTCGGCCAACGGCTCGGCTGGCGTTTCGAGGACGGCGACAGCTTCCATCCCGCCAGCAACGTCGAGAAGATGCGGGCGGGCCATCCGCTCACGGACGAGGACCGCTGGCCCTGGCTCAACGCCATCGCCGACGAGATCGCGCTTGTCTGCAGACGGGGCGAGCACGTCATCATCGCCTGCTCGGCGCTGAAGCACGCCTATCGCGACGTGCTGCTGCGCGGGCGCGACGACGTGCGCTTCGTCTTCCTGAAGGGCACCAAGGAGCTGATCGCAGAGCGCCTGGCGCACCGCAAGGGCCACTTCATGCCGCCAGGGCTGCTGACGAGCCAGTTCGACACGCTGGAGCCGCCCGAGGCGAGCGAGCACGTCATCACCGTCTCGATCGACGAGACCGTCGAAGCGATCGTGGACGGCATCGTGCGGCAGCTGAAACTGGGCGGCGTAGGACGCTGAGGCAACAAACCTGATGATTTCCAAGGTCTGGCCATGACGCAAATCTCACTCGTGGTGTCCGATGTCGACGGCACGCTGCTGACCAAGGACAAGACGCTGACGGAGCGTGCGAAGAACGCCGTGCAGCGGCTGCACCAGGCCGGCATCGGCTTCACCATCACCTCCAGCCGGCCCGCGATCGGCATGCGCTTCTTGATCGAGCCGCTGGCACTCTGGCTGCCGGTCGGTCCGTTCAACGGCTCCTCGATCATCGATCCCGAGATGAGGCCGGTCGAGCAGCACCTGATTCCCGCGGCTGCGGCCGAGCGGGCTCTGCAGATCCTCCGCGAGTTCGGCGCCGACGTCTGGCTCTTCACCACCGACAAATGGCTGATCGACAATCCGGACGGAAAGTACGTCGCGCACGAGCGGCACACGATCCGCTCCGATCCGACCATCGTGACTGACTTGTCGCCGTACCTTGCCGGCGCCTGCAAGATTGTCGGCGCCAGCGCCGACGCCCCCCGCCTCGTGGCTTGCGAGAAGGTCATGCAGGAAGCCCTCGGCAGCGCGGCGACCGCGGTACGTTCGCAGACCTATTATCTCGACATCACCCCGCCCGGCTTCAATAAGGGCACCTTCGTGCAGGCCATGGCCAAGCGCCTCGGCGTTTCGACCGACGCGGTCGCCACCATCGGCGACATGCAGAACGACCTGGCCATGTTCCGCGTCAGCGGTGTCTCGATCGCAATGGGCAACGCCGCCGAAAACGTGAAGGACGAGGCGACGCACGTCACCGCGACCAATGAGCAGGACGGTTTTGCCGAGGCGATGGAGATGATCTTGATGCGGAACGGGGTGGGTTAGCTGGAGCGTCAACCCTGGCGTCATTGCGAGCGAGTGCGGTCGATAGCTTTATTTCTGTCATAGTCACTTCGACCGCTGCACCGCCGGTTTCTCGCTGCCTTGCCTTGCCGCCGACAGATTATGTGCGGTGTTGATCAGGGCGATGTGGGTCAGCGCCTGCGGGAAGTTGCCGGTCTGACGTCGGGCGTCTGAATCATATTCCTCTGCCAGCAAGCCGACGTCATTCGCAATGCCGACCACTCGGTCAAACAATTCCTGCGCCTTGTCGAGATCGCCTGACAGCACATAGGCATCGGCGAGCCACAGGCTACAGGCCAGAAACGCACCTTCGAGCGGCGGCTGGTCTGCTGGCAGCTCGCGCGGATCATGCCGCAGCACGAAGCCGCCGCGCATCAGGCATTTCTCCACGGCGGCAATGGTGCCGCGAATGCGCGGATCCGAGGGCGGCAGGAACCCGACCTCGGGCAGCAGCAGCACGCTGGCATCAAGCAGTTTCGAGCCGTAGGATTCGACGAAGGCGTTCTCCTCCGCGTCGAAGCCCCTGTTGCAGACGTCGCGATGAATCGCATCGCGCAAGGTGCGCCAGTGCAGGAGCGGCGCCTTGAAGCCGAACGTCTCTGCGCTCTTGATGCCGCGGTCGAAGGCGACCCAGGTCATCACCTTGGAGAAGACGTAATGCTTGGGCTGGCCGCGCCGCTCCCAGATCCCATGATCGGGCCGGTCCCAAACCTCGGCCAAATGATTGAGCACGGCGCATTCCAGCGCCCAGGTCTCATCGTCGAGCTCGAGCTTGGCCATGCGCGACTGGTGGAAGGCGTCGATCAATTCGCCGTAGACGTCGAGCTGGAGCTGCGCATGCGCGGCATTGCCGACCCGCACGGGCCGCGCGCCCTCGTAGCCGCCGAGCCAGTCCGCCTCCCATTCGAGCAGCCGGCGCTGGCCCCAGATGCCGTACATGATCTGCATCTTCGCCGGCGAACCGGCGGCCGCACGCAGCAGCCAATTGTGCCAGGCCAAAGCCTCCTCGGTGTAGCCAGAGTTCATCAGCGCCAGCAGCGTGAAGGTGGCGTCGCGCAGCCAGCAGAAGCGGTAGTCCCAGTTCCTGCTGCCGCCAAGTTTCTCCGGCAAGGAAGTGGTGGGTGCCGCGACGATGCCGCCGGTCGGCGCGAAGGTCAGGGCCTTCAGCGTGATCAGCGAACGCAACACGAGCTCTTGATAATCGCCGTCGCGGGTGCAATGGCCGCACCAATCCTGCCAGAATCTCTCGGTCTCCTGGAGAGCGATTTCCGGATCGATCGGCGCCGGCGGATCGAGGTGCGAGGGACCGTAGGCCAGCACGAAGGGCACCGTCTCGCCGGCCTTCACCTCGAATTCGGCAACGGTCGTCAGATTCTCGCCGCGGGTCTCGACGGGTGTTCGCAACACGATCAGGTCCTGGCCGGCAATCGCCATCAGGGAGTGGTCAATACGCCGCACCCAGGGAATGTTGGCGCCAAATCCGAACCGGATGACGAGCTCCATCCGCATCTTCACCGTGCCGTCGACGCCGCGAACCAGCCGCACGATGTCGGACGCCTTGCCGCGCAGCGGCATGAAGTCGATCAGGGCGACGGTGCCGCCATTCGTCTCGAAACGCGTTTCGAGAATCAGGGTGTTGCCGATGTAGCGCCGCGAGATGGCGGTCGCATCCTCGCTCGGCGCGATCAGCCAGCGCCCGTTCTCATGCGTGCCCAGGATGGCGGCAAAGCAGGCATCGGAATCGAATGCAGGCCAGCAGAGCCAATCGATCGAGCCGTTGCGCCCGACCAGCGCCGCGGTCTCGCAATCGCCGATCAGCGCATAGTCCTCGATCCTCTGAGACAAAGCCGTCCACCTGTTCAATTTCCGCCGGGCAACGACCGTTCCCGTGTCGCGGCCTTCAAAGCTGCCAGATCGACTTTGGACGCGATCTTGTCCAGCGCGACCGGAAGACGCTGGCGCCAGTTCGGATGCTCGTCGATCGTGCCGGGAATGTTTGGCTGATCGACCACACCCAGGAGATCTTCCAGCGATACTGCGAGCAGCCGCGAGGGCGTGCGCGACAGGAAGGCGAGCACCGAATAGAGATCGTTCGCCCTGATGCCGTTCTGGCGCAGGATCTCGTCCAGCCTGCCGAGCGCATCCCAGCGCGCCTGATCGTTCTCGCCGGGATCGAGCCCGAGCGAACGCTTCATCTTGAGATCGCCGAACGAACGCCAGCCGGCATAGGTCGACAGATCATGCGTGTTCAGCGTGACCAGCGCATTGGGCCGGTAGTGATCGACATTGCGGAAATGGCCGGCATCGTCGCGCTCGAACATCATGACGAGATAGGACCAGATACCGAAATCCTGCATCGTCTCGCGGAAGCCTTCCGGCACGGTGCCGAGGTCCTCGCCGATCACGATGCACCTATGGGCCGCGCTCTCGCGCGTCACCACTGCCAGCAGTGCCTCGAACGGCATCTCGACGTAGGCACCGTTGTCGGGTTTGAAGCCGCGTGGCACGAGATAAAGCCGCTTCAGGCCGAGCACGTGGTCGAGCCGGATGGCCCCGGCATGGCGCATCGAGGCCGCGAGCATGTCGGCGAACGGCACGAAGGACTGCGCTTCCAGGCCGCCGGCATTGAAGCCGGCAAGGCCCCAGTCCTGGCCGATCGTGTTGAGCACGTCGGGCGGCGCACCGACGGCGAGCTGGCGGGAAATCGCCGTCTGCTCGTTCCAGGCATCGAAGCCGTTGGATTGCACGCCGACCGCAACATCGAGATAGAGCCCGACCCGCATGCCGAGCTGACCGGCCAGCTCCTTGGCCGCATGCAGCTGGCTGTCAGCCGTCCATTGCACGAATTCGACGAACTCGACCTCCCGCTTGTCGGGCCCCTTGCGCAGCTCGGCACATTTCGCTTCATCCGGCCGTTGCCACTCCGACGGCCATTCCCACCAGGGCACGGCGAAGCGATGTCGCAAAACCTCGAAGCAGGCGAAGCGGGACAGGAGCGGTGCCCGGGCGGCGCGGAAGGCGTCGAACTCCTTGCGACGCGCGTCGCTCGCGCTTGTCACGAAACGTTCAAAGGCACCGCGCAGACCCAGCCATTTCAAGTTTGCCATGGCGGTGTAAGGGACGCGGTCACCTTCGCGCAGACGAGCCGCGGTCACGGCTGCGTTGGGCACGAGCTCGGCGGAGAATTCGGGAATAGCCTCGACGTCGATGTAGAGAGGATTGAGGAAGAGCCGGCTGTTCGGCGAATAGGGGCTGCAATCAGCCGGGCGGTCGTCGAACAGGACATGCAGCGGATTGAGCCCCACGCCGTCGGCCCCGAGCTGCTTGGCGAGCCTGACCAGGCCCGCAAGATCGGTGAAATCCCCGATGCCCCAATTGCGGTCCGAACGGACGCTGTAGAGCTGTACGGCGAGCAGCCAGCCGCGGTCGAAATCGCCACCGAAGCAGCGTTCGGGCGCCACGATCATCGGCACCTCTTCCGTCACGCCTTCGGCATCGATCAGCGTCAAGCGGTGATATCCGAGCGGCAGGGCGGCGGGCCAGGCGATGACGGGCTCACGCGTCTCGCCTGTCGCGATCACATTGCCGTTGCCAAGGAGTTTCCATTGCAGCGGCGGCGCACCGATGGCCGCCAATTCCGTGCGCGGATGTCCCAGCGCACGGACCACGACCGGACCGCTGACAAAGCGATAGACCCGCTTCTCCGGCAGGGCGTCGAGGATGGACTTGAGCGCCTCGGGCGCGGTCACCCGCAGCTTGCCGAGGGCGTCGATGAATTCGGACTGAACGCCCTTGAGCCGGGCTTGAGCTAAAAGATCCATTCGGCACGCAGCTTGCAGGCCATTGTTCGGCCAAGGGTATTGATTTTAACGAACTCGCGGAAGAGGTTAGTCAGGGGTAACTCGCAGACTGCGCTTGCCGTTCCCAACGGAACCAATGACACACAAGCGGCTTTCTATCATGGTACCAAGCGTGGATTCCCGACAAGGGAAACGGGCTCCTGCTTTCTTGTCAATGGCATCACCGTGAACAAGACAATTCAAACTGTCGAGAGTGCTGCGGCCGGCGGCGCTTTCCTCATCGAGGACGTCTATCCCTCGATCGACGGCGGCCGCTTCGCCGCGAAGCGGATCGCAGGCGAGCCGGTCGAGGTCTGGGCCGACATCTATCGCGGCGGTGACGCGGTGATCGCCGCTGCGCTGATCTGGCGGAAAGAGCAGGACCGCGAATGGCGGAGCGAGCCGATGACCCATCACGGCAATGACCGCTGGTCCGGCGCATTCACGCCCGTTGAGCCCGGCCAATATGTCTACGCGATCGAAGCCTGGACCGACGAGTTCGCCACCTGGTCCCGCGCGGTGGCGCGCAAGCAGCGCACCGGGGCCGACATCAGCCTCGATGCGATCGAGGGCGCCGGCCTGCTGACCAAGGCGCACGGCGCACGGCAGGATGCCGCCGCAATCATCATCAGGCGGTGTGAGGATTATCTTCAAAGCGGGGACGTCACCCCCCTGCTCACGACCGAGCTGGGCCAGGCCATGGCCGAGAGCCAGTCGCGGCCCGACCTGACGCGTTCGCCATCCTTCCCGCTGACGATCGACCGCGACAAGGCGCGCTTCGGCGCCTGGTATCAGATGATGCCGCGGAGCCAGAGTGCATCGCCGGGCCGGCACGGCACGCTGCGCGACTGCATCGCGCGCGTGCCCGACATCGCCGCCATGGGCTTTGACGTGCTCTACTTCACGCCGATCCACCCCATTGGCCACACTCGCCGCAAGGGCCGCGACAACGCGCCGGTGGCGAGTGAAGGGGATCCCGGATCACCCTACGCGATCGGTTCGGCCGCGGGCGGCCACGATGCGCTGCATCCCGGGCTCGGCACGATCGAGGACTTCCGCGCGCTGGTGGCGACCTGCCTCGAATATGACCTCGAGCTCGCGCTGGATTTCGCCGTGCAGTGCTCGCCGGACCATCCCTGGCTGACGCAGCATCCGGAATGGTTCAAATGGCGGCCGGACCGCTCGATACGGGCGGCGGACGGCCCCTATTCCGACATCGTCATCCCCGATTTCGGCTCCGTCGACAGGGCAGGCCTTTGGAATGCCTTTCGCGATGCCATGCTGTTCTGGATCGACCATGGCGTGACGATCTTCGCCATCGACAATCACGACACCGCGCCGCTTGCGTTCTGGGAATGGCTGATCCGCGACATTCGCCGCCGCCACCCCGAGGTGATCCTGTTCTCCAAGACCTATGCACGACCGAAGCTGATGAAGGGCCTCGCCAAGATCGGCTTTGCGCAGTCCTTCACCTATTTCCCCTGGCGCACCTCGAAGTGGGAGCTGGAGCAATATCTCGGCGAGCTGACGCGCCATCCGGAACGCGATTTCTACCGGCCGCACATGTTCGTGAACACGCCTGACCTGCTGCCTTACCATCTGCAGGGCGGAGAGAGCTGGGCTTTCAAGTCGCGCATCGCGCTTGCGGCGACGCTTTCCGGCAATTACGGCATCTACAGCGGGTTCGAGCTGCTGGAGCATGAGGCGATTCCCGGCCGCGAAGAATATCTGGACTCCGAGAAGTACCAGATCAGGCAGCGCGACTGGGACAGGCCCGGTAACATCAAGCCCTACATTGCCGCTCTCAATCGCGTCCGCCACGAGAACGCAGCGCTGCAGCAGACGGCCAATCTGCGCTTTCTTGGCATCGAGGACAGCGAGACCATCGCCTTCGTCAAGGAGGCAGCCGGGCCCGGCAACACCGTCGTCATCGTGGTCGCGCTGTCGCGCCACGTGCGAGAATGCTGGCTGCCCCTCGGCGACGTCATGGTTGACGCCGGCGGACAGCGTCACCATGTGACGGCACTCGAAAACCTCCTCACCGGCGAACAGTCCCGCAGCGAATGGGGTGGGATCAGGTTGCGAATCGATCCCGATCGCGATCCGGCCCTTCTGTTCCGCTGCCTGGCGTAAGGGTTCACGCCATGAATGTTCTGTCTTCCGTCGACACCAAGAAGGTTGAAGCTGCCGAGATCGTGGACGAGCTCTGGTACAAGGACGCCATCATCTACCAGCTTCACGTCAAGGCCTTCGCCGACAGCAACAATGACGGCATCGGCGATTTTGCCGGGTTGACCGAGAAGCTGCCCTATCTCCAGGAGCTCGGCGTCACCGCGCTGTGGCTGCTGCCCTTCTACCCGTCGCCGGGCCGCGACGACGGTTACGACATCGCCGACTACGGCTCGGTCAATCCCGATTTCGGGACGATGAAGGACTTCAAGCGCTTCATCCAGGAAGCGCAGAAGCGCGGCTTGCGCGTCATCACCGAGCTCGTCGTCAACCACACTTCGGACCAGCACAAATGGTTCAAGCGCGCGCGGCGCAGCCATCCGGGCTCCAGCGCGCGCAACTGGTACGTCTGGAGCGACACCGACCAGAAGTACCAGGGCACGCGCATCATCTTCACCGACACTGAGAAGTCGAACTGGACCTGGGATCCCGAGGCCGGGGCATTCTACTGGCACCGCTTCTTCTCGCACCAGCCGGACCTCAATTTCGACAATCCGCGCGTGGTCAGCGCCATCATCCAGGTGATGAAGCGCTGGCTGGATGCCGGCGTCGACGGCTTCCGGCTCGACGCCATTCCCTATCTGTGCGAGCGCGAGGGCACCTCGAACGAGAACCTGCCCGAGACGCATGCGATCATCAAGCGGCTGCGCCAGGAGCTCGACGCGTATTCGAGGGGCAAGCTGCTGCTGGCCGAGGCCAATCAATGGCCGGAGGACGTGCAGGAATATTTCGGCCGCGGCGACGAGTGCCACATGGCCTATCACTTCCCGCTGATGCCGCGCATCTACATGGCGATCGCGCAGGAGGACCGCTTCCCCATCACCGATATCCTGCGCCAGACGCCGGACATTCCGGCAAGCTGCCAATGGGCGCTGTTCCTGCGCAACCACGACGAGCTGACGCTGGAGATGGTCACCGACGTCGAGCGCGACTATCTCTGGACCACCTACGCCAACGATCCACGCGCCCGCATCAATGTCGGCATTCGCCGGCGCCTCGCGCCGCTGATGGACAACGACCGCCGCAAGATCGAGCTGATGAACTCGCTGCTGCTGTCGTTCCCCGGCACGCCGATCATCTATTACGGCGACGAGATCGGCATGGGCGACAACATCTATCTCGGCGACCGCAACGGCGTGCGCACCCCGATGCAGTGGAGCCCCGACCGCAACGGCGGCTTCTCGCGCTGCGACCCGGCCCGCCTGTACGCGCCGCTGATCATGGACCCCGTCTACGGCTATGAGGCCGTGAACGTGGAGGCGCAGTCGCGCAGCCTGTCGTCCCTGCTCAGCGCCACCAAGCGGCTGATCTCGGTGCGGAAGTCGACGCTGGCCTTCGGCCGCGGCACCATGACGTTCATCCGTCCCGTCAATCGCGCCGTGCTCGCCTATGTCCGGCAATACCGCGACGAGGTGATCCTCTGCGTCGCCAATCTGTCGCGAGCCGCGCAGGCGACCGAGCTCGATCTGTCGCCGTGGAAGGACCGCATTCCGCAGGAGATGCTCGGCCGCACCCGCTTCCCTGCGATCGGCGAGCTGCCGTACATGATCACGCTGGGGCCTTACGGGTTCTATTGGTTCCAGCTTCAGGAGCGCGACAAGTCCGAGCCGGTGACGCCGCGCGCGGTGCCGGAGTTCGAGACGCTCGTGGTGCCGGTGAACTCGAACTGGGTTTCTCTCGCCCGCGAGCGCGGCGTGTTCGAGCGCGACGTGCTGCCGGGATTCTTGTCGCGAACGAGGTGGTATCCCGAGCACAACCCCAAGCACATCAAGACCGCGCTGACCTCGGCGGTGCCGTTCTGCGACATCGGCGATAACCGGCCGTGGATCGCGTTCTTCGAGAGCGGGCAGGCGGACGCGGCCACCCGCTACGTGCTGCCGCTGCAGATCGAGTGGGTACGCTTCGACCGCGAACGTTTCAATCCGAGGGCGCTGGCCGCCGTGCGCCAGGGCGCGCGCGAAGGCACGCTGCTCGACGTCGCGACCGACCAGATCTTCATCGGCCTGTTACTGCGCAACCTGTCGCAGAATCTGGTGGTGGAAGAGAACAACCTGCGGCTGGAGTTCAAGCCGACCAGCCGCTTCGCCGATTACACGATCAAGGAGCCGGAACGGGTCCGTGCGATCGAGCAGTCCAACAGCACTGCGCTGGTCGACAACCAGTATGTCGCCAAGATCTACCGCCGGCTCGAAAGCGGCATCAGCCCGGAGATCGAGATCGGCCACTATCTCACCGAGGTCGCGCGCTTCGCCAACACGCCGGCGCTGCTCGGCAGCGTCGAGCTGGTCGAAGGCAACCAGCGCAGCGCACTCGGCGTGCTGCATGCTTATGTCGAGAACCAGGGCGACGGTTGGACCGTGAGCACGGGCTACCTCGATCGCTATATCGACGAGCAACGGGTAATGCCGGCGGGCGAGACGCTCCGCGAGACGCAGGAGCAGGCTCCCTATCTGCATTTCGTCGCGCAGATTGGCCGGAGGCTCGCCGAGTTGCACGTCGCTCTGGCAGCGGCAGATGCAGATGATCTTGCCCCGGAGCCGATTGGCTCCGCCCAGATCAAGGCCTGGGCGTCCGACCTGAGGGCGCGTGCCGAGCGGGTTCTCGAGCGACTGGCCGACAGCCGCGACGGGCTTCGGGAGATGGACCGCCCCCTGATCGACCGGCTCATCGCGGCACGCGCGGGCCTATTCGACGGCCTGAATGCACTCTTGCCATCCGACATCGCCGGGTTGAACATCCGTCATCATGGCGACTTCCGGCTCGGGCAGACTTTGATCGTGAAGGACGATATCTTCATCATCGATTTCGACGGCGATCCGCGCCGACCGCTGGCGAGCAAGCGGCGCAAGCTGCCCGCCGCGCGCGACGTCGCCGGCATGATCCACTCGATTGACCTTTCCGTGAACGCAGCACTGAGCCGCGCGCTCACCGGCGCCTCCGACGAGCAGGACCGGCTCGCGGCTGCGCTCGATGAATGGCGCGGGCGCGCCACCGCGACCTTCCTGTCCGCCTATCGCGAAGCCATGACCGATCGAAGAGTATGGCCGGCAGACCGGCAGTCCGCGGATGCCCTGTTACGATTCTTCCTGCTTGATCAAGCGTTCGACGAAGTCGAGTACGAGCTGTCCCATCGGCCTGAGGGGCTCCATGCGCCGCTGACCGGACTGCTTCGCATTTTATCCAGTGCCGAGAGCGAAGCCCATGCCTAAACTGCCTGCCGAGGCCTATGCGATCATCGAGGGCCGCCACTCCGATCCCTTCCACTATCTCGGGCTGCACCCGGAGGACGGCAGGAGCGTGGTGCGCGCATTTCTGCCCGAGGCCACCAATGTCGAAGCGATCGGCGAACATGGCGAGGTTGCACCGCTGGACCGTGTCCACGATTCCGGGCTGTTCATCGGCGCCCTGCCAAACGGCTCCAAGCACTACCAGCTCCGCGCAAGGTTCGGCGACAACGTCGTCGAGTTCGAGGATGCCTACCGTTTTCCCCCGATCCTGACCGACTTCGATCTCTACCTGCTCGGCGAAGGTACCCATCAGCGCATCTATGACAAGCTCGGCGCCCATCCGATGCGGCTCGAGGGCGTCGACGGCATCGGGTTCGTCGTGCTGGCGCCGAATGCGCGGCGCGTGTCGGTGGTTGGCGATTTCAACTTCTGGGACGGGCGGCGTCATCCGATGCGGGTGCGCGGCAACGGCTATTGGGAATTGTTCATCCCGCATGCGAAGACGGGCGATCACTACAAGTTCGAGATCATCGGCCCGCACGGCCACCTGCTGCCGTTGAAATCCGATCCGATGGCCTTTGCGAGCGAGGTGCGGCCGAAGACGGCTTCCATCGTGTTCGACGAAGCGCACCTGCCTCGGCCGCGCCCGGCACCTGACGGGATCAATTCATTGTCGGCGCCGATGTCGATCTACGAGGTCCATCTCGGCTCTTGGCGACGCACGAACGACAATGAATGGCTGACCTACCGCGAGCTGGCCGAGCAGCTGCCGGCCTACGCCCGCGACATGGGCTTCACTCATCTCGAATTCCTGCCCGTCAGCGAGCATCCATTCGACGGCTCGTGGGGCTACCAGCCGACCGGACTCTATGCGCCGACCAGCCGCTTCGGCACGCCCGACGACTTCGCGGCGCTGGTCGACGCCTGCCATCGCGAAGGCATCGGCGTGCTGCTCGACTGGGTGCCCGGCCATTTCCCGGACGATCCGCACGGGCTCGGCCATTTCGACGGCACCTCGCTTTATGAGCATGCCAACCCGCTCCAGGGCCGCCACCTCGACTGGGGCACGCTGATCTACAATTACGGGCGCACCGAGGTGACGAACTTCCTGGTGTCGAACGCCCTGTTCTGGCTGGAGCGCTATGCGATCGACGGCCTGCGCGTCGATGCGGTCGCGTCCATGCTCTATCTCGACTACAGCCGCCCCCCGGGCGCATGGGTTCCCAACCAGTATGGCGGCCGGGAGAACATCGAGGCCATCAACTTCCTGCGGCGCTTCAACACGGAAGTGTTCGCACGCTTCCCGCAGGCAACGACCGCAGCTGAAGAGTCAACGGCCTGGCCGCAGGTCTCGCGCCCGGTCGAATTCGGCGGGCTCGGGTTCGGCTACAAGTGGAACATGGGGTGGATGCACGACACGCTGAGCTACATCAGCAAGGACCCGATCTACCGCAAGCACCACCACGGCGAGATCCTCTTCGGCCTGCACTACGCGTTCTCGGAAAACTTCATCCTGCCGCTGTCGCATGACGAGGTCGTGCACGGCAAGCGCTCGATCCTCGGCCGCATGCCCGGCGACGAGTGGCAGCGCTTCGCGAATTTGCGCGCCTATTACAGCTTCATGTTCGGTCATCCCGGCAAGAAGCTGCTGTTCATGGGCGCGGAAATCGCGCAGAGCCGGGAGTGGAATCACGACCAGTCGCTCGATTGGCACCTGCTGGAATACAAGTATCATGCGGGCATCCAGGCGCTGATCCGCGACCTCAACCGGCTGTATCGCGCGGTGCCGGCGCTGCACCAGATGGATTGCGACCAGGCCGGGTTCGAATGGCTGATCACGGATGACGCCAGCCGCAACGTGTTCGCCTGGCTGCGCAAGGGATTCGACGAGCACGCGCGCTGCCTCGTGATCCTCAACTTCTCGCCGAACGTCTACCAGAATTATCGCGTGCGCGTGCCCTTCGGCGGAAAATGGAAGGAAGTGCTCAACTCGGATTCCGCCCATTATGGCGGCAGCAACGTCGGGAATATCGGCGAGGTTCACGCCGAAGGCGGTGAGCTTCGCCTCACCATCCCGCCGCTCGCTGCGATCTTCCTCGTTCCGGAAAGCTGAGTGATGCGCCTGACCGCTGGATCGCCCGCACGCCTCGGCGCAAGCTGGGACGGACGCGGCACCAATTTCGCGCTGTTCTCCGCGAACGCGCAGAAGGTCGAGCTCTGCCTGTTCGACTCACAAGGCCGCCGCGAACTCGAGCGCATCGAATTGCCGGAGAAGACCGAGGACGTCTGGCACGGCTATCTCAACGACGTCTCGCCCGGCCAGCTCTATGGCTATCGCGTGCACGGCCCCTACGAACCCGAGCACGGCCATCGTTTCAACGCCAACAAGCTGCTGCTCGACCCTTATGCCAAGCGCCTTGCCGGGCGCCTGGTCTGGAGCGATGCGCACTTCGCCTACCGCACCGGCAGCCCGCGCGAGGACCTGTCTTTCGACCGGCGCGACAATGCGCGCGGCATGCCGAAGGCCGTCGTCGTCGACGAGACCTTCAACTGGGGCCGGCGCGAGATCCGTCCCAACATTCCCTGGGAAGACACCATCATCTACGAGGCCCACGTCAAGGGCCTGACGCAGAAGCGGGACGACGTGCCGCCGAACTTGCGCGGCACCTATGGCGGCCTGTCCTCGCCGGCGATGATCGAGCACCTGAAGAGGCTCGGCGTTACCACGGTCGAGCTGCTGCCGGTCCACAGCTTCGTCGACGACCGCATCCTCGTGGAGAAGAAGCTCGCCAATTATTGGGGCTACAACACGCTGTCCTTCTTCGCGCCGGAACCGCGCTACGCCCAGGACAACGCGCTCGATTCCTTCCGCACCACGGTGGCGCGGCTGCACGATGCCGGCATCGAGGTGATGCTCGACGTGGTCTACAACCACACCGCCGAGGGCAATCACCTCGGCCCGACGCTGTGCTATCGCGGCATCGACAATGCCTCCTATTACTGGCTGAGCCGCGAGAACCCGCGCTATTACGACGACTTCACCGGCTGCGGCTCGTCGGTGAACCTCACTCATCCGCGCGTGCTGCAGATGGTGATGGATTCCTTGCGCTACTGGGTCGAAGTCTGCCATGTCGACGGCTTCCGTTTCGACCTCGCCACCACGCTCGCGCGCGGGCCGAACGGTTATGACCGCGGCAGCTCGTTCCTGACCGCGATCCGGCAGGACCCGGTCCTGGCGACCGTCAAGCTCGTCGCCGAGCCGTGGGACCTTGGCTTGGGCGGCTACCAGGTCGGCGCCTTCCCATCGCAATGGTCGGAATGGAACGACCGCTATCGCAGCGCCATGCGTCGCTACTGGAGCGGCGAAGGCAGCCTGATCGGCGATATCTCCAGCCGCATGACGGCGTCGTCAGATCTGTTCAACCACGACGGACGGCGGCCGCGCGCCAGCATCAACCACATCACGGTGCACGACGGCTTCACGCTCGCCGACCTCTTCAGCTACAACGAGAAGCACAACGAGGCCAATGGCGAGGACAATCGCGACGGCTCCAACGACAACCACAGCAACAATTGCGGTGTCGAGGGCCCGACCGACGATCCGAACATCATCAGCCTGCGCCGCCAGCTGCGCAAGAACGTGCTGGCCTGCCTGATGCTGGCGCAGGGCGTTCCGTTGATCCTCGCCGGCGACGAAGTCGGCAATTCGCAGTCCGGCAACAACAACGCCTATTGCCAGGACAACGAAGTCGGCTGGGTGGGCTGGGACAATCTCGGCAAGGATGGCGACGACATGGTCGATTTCGTCGCCCATCTCGCCGACATCCGCCGGCGGTTCTCGCAGCTGCGCAGCCATCGCTGGCTCGATGGCCGGCCCAAGGACGGCGTCTCCTACGGTGCGCTGTGGTTGACGCCCGCCGGGGACGAGATGACCGAGAGCGACTGGAATTTCCCGGAAGGGCGGTTCCTGTCCTATGTGATGGGTCCGATGGAACCGGGCAGTGCCGCGATCTTTATCGTTCTGAACGCCGCCCCGGAAGAGATCGCATTCAAACTGCCCAAAATGACCGAGTACAGGAGCTGGCAGCAGATTCTCAACACGACCGCTGCCAAGCTGAACACGATCGACTTCCTGCCCGGGAGCGACAGCAAGGCGCCGCCGCGCTCCGTGCTCGCCTTCGCGGGTGCACCATGAGGCCATCCTTCGGGGCGAGGCCGACGAAAGAAGGCGTGTCGTTCCGGCTGTGGGCGCCCGGAGCGCGCCGTGTCGACCTCCTGCTCGAGCGAAGGCATGCGATGCAGCGCCGGCAGGATGGCTGGTACGTCGCCGACGTCGCCGGGCTCGCCGCCGGCAGTCGCTACAAGTTCAGGATCGACGACGAGATCGATGTGCCCGATCCCGCTTCGGCCTTCCAGCCGGAGGACGTGTTCGGCCCGAGCGAGGTGATCGATCACGATGTCTTCGCATGGCGGGCGCGGGAATGGCGCGGCCGTCCTTGGGAAGAGACGGTGCTGATCGAGACCCACGTCGGCACCTTCACCCAGGAAGGCACCTATCGCGCGATGATCGACAAGCTCGATCATCTCGCAGCGACAGGCATTACGGCGCTGGAATTGATGCCGCTGGCGGATTTCGCAGGACGCCGTGGCTGGGGCTATGACGGCGTGCTGTGGTATGCGCCCGACAGCGCCTATGGCCGGCCCGAAGACCTGAAGACGCTGATCGACGAAGCGCATTTGCGCGGGCTGATGGTGTTTCTCGACGTGGTCTACAATCATTTTGGACCTGAGGGGAATTACCTCGGCCGCTATGCGCCTGCCTTCTTCACCGAGGCGCACACGCCGTGGGGCAGCGCGATCGACTATCGCGTGCCGCAGGCGCGCGCCTTTGCCGTCGAGAACGCATTGTCCTGGCTCACCGACTACCGCTTCGACGGCCTGAGGTTGGATGCCGCCAATCACATCCTGGCAATCCCCGGCGAGCAGTCCATGCTGCAGGACCTCAGCGTCGCCGCCGGCGAGCTCGCCAAGGCGACCGGGCGCCACATCCATCTCGTGCTGGAGAACGGCGACAACCGCGCGAGCCTGCTCGATGCCGCGCAGGAGCCGCCGAACGGCAAGTACCGCGGACAGTGGAACGACGACTATCATCACGTCTGGCACGTCATGCTTACCGGCGAGCATGCCGGCTATTATGGCGACTACCAGACGCCACGCATGGACCTCGCGCGCGCACTCGCCTCCGGCTTCGTCTACCAGGGCGAGATTTCGGAATTCTGGGGCAAGAAGCCGCGCGGCGAGCCGAGCGGCACGCTGCCGCCGGCGACCTTCGTCAACTTCCTGCAGAACCACGACCAGATCGGCAACCGCCCGCTTGGCGAGCGGCTGGAGAGCCTGGCACCGCCACAACAGATCGAGGCCGCGCTCGCGGTAACGCTGCTCGCACCGATGGTGCCGATGCTGTTTCAGGGGGAGGAATGGGGCTCCAAGGTGCCCTTCCCGTTCTTCTGCGATTTCCAGGGCGGATTGGCGGATGCCGTGCGCAAGGGCCGCAGGCAGGAATATGCCTGGGCTTACGACAAGTACGGCGACGATGTGCCTGATCCGCTCGACCCGGCCACGCTGCAATCGGCCGTGCTCGACTGGACCGGCCACACGCCGGAGCAAAACGCGCGGCTCGCCCTGGTGCGGGAGCTGCTCGCACTGCGTCGCAAGGCGATCATGCCGCGGCTGAAGGGCGCAAGCTTCGGCGACGCAGAGGCGGCGGACAACGGCTTGCTCACGGCGCATTGGCTGATGGGCGACGGCGCGGCTCTGCGCTTGACTGCGAATCTCTCGGACAAGGACATCGCGCATTCCAGCGATGGTGCTGGTACGCCGCTCTGGGGCGGCGCGACCGGCGACCGGCTTCCGCCCTGGTCGGTGGTCTGGCAGCTCGGAGCTTGATGATGCCTTCCGCCGTTCCTCTCGCGACCTACCGGCTTCAGCTCACCGCGGATTTCGACTTTGACAAGGCTGCCGCGGTCGTGCCCTATCTCAAGGCGCTGGGGATCACGCATCTCTATGCCTCGCCGGTGATGAAGGCCCGCAAGGGATCGACCCACGGCTATGACACGGTCGATCATGGCCAGTTGAATCCCGAGCTCGGCGGCGATGCCGGCTTCGCGCGCCTGAGCGAGACGCTCAAGGCACATGATCTCGGGCTTATCATCGATTTCGTGCCCAACCATGTCGGCGTGCATTTTGCCGACAATCCCTGGTGGCTCGACGTGCTGGAATGGGGCCAGGCCTCGCCGCACGCCGTCTCCTTCGACATCGACTGGGATCAACTGGCCTACCGCGCACGAGGCGGCGTGCTGCTGCCCATCCTCGGCTCGTCCTATGGCGAAGCGCTGGAGCGCGGCGACATCGAGCTGCGCTACGCCCCGGAGGAAGGAAGCTTCTCCGCCTGGTATTTCGAGCATCGCCTGCCCATCGCCCCCGAGCGCTATGGCGAGGTGTTGCGGATGATCGTCAAGGAGGCGGACGCGGCGGAAACGCAGCCGGGCGAGCGCCTGCTCGCGCTCGCTGCGCGCTACACCGGATTGCGGCGGCCCAATCGCAAGGAAGCTCCCGCCTTCAAGGCCGAGCTCAAGGAGATCGCGGGCGCCGCCGATATCATCGCGCGAGGCCTTGCCGCCTACGGGGCCGGCAAGGACCGCACGGCCCAGACGCTCGCGCTGCATCACCTGCTCGAGCGCCAGCACTACAAGCTCGGGCACTGGCGGCTTGCCTCAAGCGACATCAATTATCGCCGCTTCTTCGATGTCAACGGACTCGCAGGCCTACGCGTCGAGGATCCCGGTACGTTCGCTGCCACCCACCGGCTGGTGAAGCAGCTCGTTGCAGAGGGCAAGCTGCACGGCATCCGGCTCGACCACATCGACGGCCTGCGTGATCCCGCGCAATATTGCCAGCGGCTGCGCCGGCTCGTGCGCGATGCTCAAGGCAACACAAAGCCCTTCTATACCGTGATCGAGAAAATCCTGTGCGAGCACGAGCGCCTGCCACAGTTCGCCGGGGTCCAGGGCACCACCGGCTATGAGTGGATGAACGTCATCACCCACGTGCTGATCGATCCGAAAGGACTGGAAGCGCTGGACGAGACCTGGCGGCAGATCAGCAACCGGCCGCCGCAGCTTGCGCCTTACGTCAAGGACGCGAAGCGGCGGGTGCTGGAGACGCTGCTTGCCAGCGAGTTCACCGTGCTGACGGGCCTGCTCGCACGCATTGCCAACGGACATTATTCGACACGGGACTTTTCAGCCGACAGCCTGCGTCAGGCGCTCGAGCTCTATGTGCTGCATTTCCCGGTCTATCGCACCTACCTGACACACAGCGGCCCGACTGCCCCCGACCGCAAGCTGATCGAAGACACCATCGAGCGCGCCCGCCGAGAGTGGTTTGCCGCCGACGAAGGCATCTTCGATTTCCTGCGCGATGCCCTCACCATGGACCTGCTGAAGCCCGGCCGTCCCCCGCACAGTGCCCCGCGCGTGCGCCGCTTCGCACTGAAGGTGCAGCAATTCACCGGGCCGATGATGGCGAAGTCGCTGGAGGACACCGCGTTCTATCAGTTTCACCGGCTGCTCGCGCTGAACGAGGTCGGCGGCGATCCTGCGAGCACAGGCCTCACCATTCCCGCCTTCCACCAGGCCATGCAAGCCCGCGCCAAGGAATGGCCGCTAGGCATGACGGCGACCGCCACCCACGACACCAAGCGCGGCGAGGATGCCCGCACGCGCATCGCGGCGCTCAGCGAGATTCCGGGCGAATGGACCAGCGCGGTGGCGCGCTGGAAGGTGCTGAACGCGGCGCATCTCACAACGTACGGCAATTTCCGCGCGCCCTCGGCGACGTTCGAATACATGCTCTATCAAACCCTGCTCGGCGCCTTGCCGCTCGGGGAGGAAGTCGATGCCGCCTTTGTCGAGCGCATCCAGGCCTATGCGCTGAAGGCCGCGCGCGAGGGCAAGGAGGAGACGAGCTGGCTTAACCCGCATGAAGCTTATGAGAACGGCATCCGCGACTTCATCGGCAAGATCCTCGATCCTGCCCAGTCCGCAGAATTCCTCGAAGCATTGCAGAGGCTGGCCCGCCGGGTCGCACTGCTTGGCACGCTGAACTCGCTTAGCCAGCTCACGCTCAAGGCGACTCTGCCGGGCGTGCCCGACTTCTATCAGGGTACCGAATTCTGGGACCTGTCGCTGGTCGATCCCGACAACCGCCGCCCGGTCGACTTCGCCGCCCGCCATGCGGCACTGAAATCATTGGAAGCTCCGGACTGGAAGGCGCTAAGCAAGAGCTCGCCGGACGGCCGGCTGAAGCTGGCCTGGACGCGCCATCTTCTCGCGCTGCGCAACCGCCTTCCCGATATCTTCGTCGGGGGAAGCTATCAGCCGCTCGAAGTGCGCGGCGCGCACGCCAACCACGTCATTGCCTTCGCTCGCGGCCATGGACGTGCGGCAGCCATCGTCGTGGTCGGGCGTCATTTTGCGCCGTTCACGCAAGGAGGCCGGGAGTGGCCTTCACTCGAAGGTCTCGATGCGACTCTCGATATCAGCGGCTATGCCGCGCCAGGTCTCGCAGGCAACGAGCTGCCGCTCGCCCCAGCCCTTCGCGATCTTCCCGTGGCCGTGATCGAGGCGCGCAGCACGAGTGCAGCGAAGCCGACACGGCAGCGCGCGCACCCCTGAGGTTACTTGCCCCCGTCCTTGGTGAGCAGCAACTGGCCGCGCTTCTTGATCGTGGCCTGCGCCATCTCGGCGAAGCGCTGCAACAGCCAGGGCAGCACCACCTCGACCCGGACCTGATCGTCGCCGACGTCAACCTGCCCGCTCGCGATCTGGCCCAGCGCACGGATGCGGAAATTCATGCTGTCGCCGCTCCAGCGCTCCTCCTCGACCTGCATCACGGGAATGCTCGCAGCGGCGCGGCCGAGCCCGGTCTTGAGCCGGCGCGCAGCCTCCTCGCGGCCGAGACGATGCGGAATGGAGACGATAAGTGGTGCTGACATGACCCTGCCTCTCGTAGCTGCCTTCACATAGTCATGTCGGGTTGACCAGCAAAGGTTCCATGCAAGTTGATGATCCGGCCGTGTTTCAACGGCGGAACTATACAATCTGCGGCAAGTTGCCCCCGCATAACGGGACAGGTTGCAACGACCCTTTTTACCAAGGGCTGGAGGAGATTTGCATGTCTATCGGCACGATCATTCTGATCATTCTGATCATCGCCCTGCTCGGCGGCTTCAGCGGCATCGGCGGCGGGCCGTTCTACGGCACCGGTTATTACGGCGGCGGCGGCCTCGGGCTCGTCATCGTCATCCTGCTGATCCTGATCCTGATGGGACGGATCTAGTCAGAGACGGCAATCCGCGCGCGCGCAAGCGCGAACCCGGATTTCGTATCACAAGCTCCGGATTCCGGGCCTGCGCTTCGCGCAGCCCGGAATGACTTTTTGGAAGCTCCTATTTCACCTTCCCGGCCAGCTTCTTGATCGCCGCCTTGATCGACGTCGCCGCGTCGTCATAACCTTCCCATGCCTTCGATCGCGCCAGCAGACCAGGCACTGTGCGCAGCGTATAGCGCTTCGGGTCGAGATCGATCTTCACTTGCGCCCAGGTGACCGGCATCGAGACCGTCGCCCCCGCGCGCGCACGCGGCGACAGCGGGGCCACCGCCGTCGACATGCGATCGTTGCGCAGGTAATCCAGGAAGATCTTTCCCTTGCGCAGCTTCTTCGACATGTTGAGCAGATAGCGTTCCGGATCGTCGTCGGCCATCCACTGGCAGACGCCTTGTGCAAACGCCTTGGCCTCTTTCCAGCTCACCTTGTCGCGTGCGCCGTAACGCAGAGGCACCACGACGTGGAGGCCCTTGCCGCCTGTGGTCTTGCAGAAGCTGTCCATGCCGATATCGCTTAATCGCTGCCGCATCTCCTTGGCGGCCTCGACGACGTCGGCGAACTCGACGTCCGGTGCCGGATCGAGATCGAACACCAGCCGGCCGGGCGTATCGTAGGCGTAAGGTGCGCAATTCCAAGGATGCAGCTCGACCCCGCCGATCTGCGCCACGGCGGCAAGCCCTTCGATCCGGTCGATCTGCAAGTATGGTTTGCGATCGCCGGAGACTCGCGCCAGTTCGAGAAGGTTCGACGTGCCCTGCATGGCGTGGCGTTGGAAGAAACATTCGCCCTTGATGCCATCAGGCGCTCGGATCAGCGAGCACGGCCGGCCCTTGAGGTGCACGATCATCCATTCGCCGACGGCTTCGAGATAGCGGGCAAGATCCAGCTTGGTGACGGGAGCGCCGTCACCATCATCTGGCCAGAGCGGCTTGTCCGGCTTCGAGATGACGACGCCCATGACCTCGGCATTCGGGGCGGCCTGCTTCGGCTGCCGGCCTGTTCTCGCGCGCGCCGGCTTCTTGGCCCGGGGCTCGGCCAACTCGGTATCGACAGGCGTCTCGGCCTCGACCTCCTCGGCCGGCTTGTCCTGCCGCAGTCCCTTGAACGCGGCCTGGCGAATATTGCCGTCGGCGGTGAAGCCGGCGAATTCGATCTCCGCGACCAGCTCCGGCTTCAGCCAGTGCACCTCGCGCGTCTTCTTCGGCGCATTCTTGCCGCCGAACGGGCTTTCCTTGGCTTCCATCGCCTTCAGGGCAGGCATGATGCGCTTGACCTTGTCCGCACCGAAGCCGGTGCCGACCATGCCGACGAAGGCGAGATGATCGCCGCGCTGAACGCCCGCCATCAGCGAGCGGAATTTGCCGTTGGTGGTCTTGTAGCCGCCGATCACCACCTCGTGGCCGGCGCGACATTTCGACTTGACCCAGCTCTCGGTGCGGCCCGAGCGATACGGCGCGTTCAGCTTCTTGGACACCACCCCTTCGAGCTCGAGCTTGCAGGCCGATCGCAGCACGGCATCGCCTCCGCTCTCGAAATGCTCGACATAGCGGATCTGGCCCAATTTCCGCTTGCGTGACTCAAGCAGTTCCTTGAGCCGCACCTTGCGTTCGCCGAGCGGAAGACGACGGTAATCCTCGCCCTCGGCGAACAGGAGGTCGAACGCAAAGAAGATCAGCTCGTCGGTCTTGCCATCGGACAGCGCAGCCTGAAGCGAGGAGAAGTTCGGCGCGCCGTTATGATCAAGCGCGACGATCTCGCCGTCGATCATCAGGTCCGGCAGCGCGGATGCTTCCTTGGCAATGGAGCCGAACTTGGCGGTCCAGTCGAGGCCCTTGCGTGTCTTCAGGGTCGCCTCGCCGCCCTCGACCCGAAGCTGCACCCGGTATCCGTCGAACTTGATCTCATGGCACCAGCCCTCGTCGGCCGGCGGCCGCTCGACCAGCGTGCAGAGCTGCGGCGCAACGAAGTCCGGCATCGCAGAGACCTTTTTGGCCTTGGTCGCGGTCGTGGCGCTCGTCTTGGCCGTCTTGCCGCGTTTCAACGCGGTGCGCGGCGCCGGCTTCACCGTGCGCCCTTTCGTCTCCTCGGCACGGTTGGACTGCCAGACCGCGTCGGCCTTGCCCTTAGTGCCCTTCGCCAGCATGAACGGCTTCGGCGCGCGGCCCCTCCCCTCCGCAATCTGCTCCATGGCGCGGCCGGAGGCGACCGACTTGTCCTGCTCGAGAATGTCGTTTTCGGCGCCTTCGCGAGCGTATTCGTCGCGATGCTTGATCAGGAGCCAGTTGGTGCGCTTCTCGCCGCCTCGGTTGCGCATGCGCACCAGCACCCAGCTTCCATGCAGCTTCTCGCCGTGCAAGGTGAACTTCAGATCGCCCTTCTTGAAGCCGGCTTCGGGATCGTCCGCTTCCCAGGTGCCGCGATCCCACAGCATCACCGTGCCGCCGCCATATTGCCCTTCCGGAATCGTGCCTTCGAAATCGCCATAATCGAGCGGATGATCCTCGACCTCGACTGCCAGGCGCTTGTCGTGCGGATCGAGCGATGGCCCCTTCGTCACGGCCCAGGACTTGAAGACCCCGTCGAACTCGAGCCTGAGATCGTAGTGCAGCCGGGTCGCATCGTGCTTCTGGATCACGAAGCGCCGCTGCTTCGAGGGCGCCACCGCGGTCTTGCCCGACGGCTCGGGCGTCTTCTCGAAATCACGTTTCTGCCGGTAAGTGGAGAGTTTCTGCAGCACGACCTGTCCCGCTTCTCTTTCGGGGTTCAAGCCTATCACGGCCAGACTCCCGCCCGGAACCAAAACCCTGTGGGACGGTTGGGGTTCCAAAACGCCTTGAAAACGCTGGAGAATGGAATGGCCCCGCGCGCCTATTGGAAGGGAACGTTGAAGCTGTCGCTGGTCAGCTGCCCCGTCGTGCTCTATCCCGCAACCACGGCGGCGGAGAAGACGCGGTTTCACCTGATCAACCGCGAGACGGGCAACCGGCTCAAGCAGCAGATGATCGATTCGGAGACCGGCGACATCGTCGAGAGCGACCAGAAGGGCCGCGGCTACGAGCTCCGCAAGGGCAAGTATGTCGAGATCGAGCCGGAAGAGCTCGAGGCGGTCCAGATCGAGAGCAATCACACCATCGACATCGAGAGCTTTGTGCCAAGCGAGGAGGTCGATCAGCGCTTCCTCAACCATCCCTACTACATCGCTCCCGACGGCAAGGCCGCGGTCGATGCCTTCGCCGTCATCCGCGACGCCATGAAAGACCAGGATCGCGTGGCGCTTGCGAAGATCGTGTTGACCAACCGCGAGCACGTCATGGCGATCGAGCCGCGCGGCAAGGGCCTGCTCGGCACCACGCTGCGCTTCCCTTACGAGCTGCGCGACGAGGACCAGTTCTTCGATGACATCAAGAGCCCGAAGATAACCAAGGACATGGTCGAACTGGCCGGTCACATCCTGCAATCCAAGGCGGCGCATTTCGACCCCAGCAAATTCAAGGACGAGTACGAGAATGCGCTGAAGGCACTGGTGAAGCGCAAGGCCAGCGGCAAGACGATCGAGCTGCCGGAGCCCGAGGAGCGACCGAGCAATGTCATCAACCTGATGGACGCGCTGAAGCAGAGCCTGAAAGGACGCGGCGGAGGGAAGAAGGCGGCGAAGTCGCATGCACGCCGGGCGACCGGGCGCCGGAAAACTGCGAAGAAGGCGCACCGGTCTACGGCGCGGCATCGCAAGGCGGGTTAGACCAGCAGGCTCGCCGTCATTCCGGGGCGATGCGAAGCGTCGAGCCCGGAATCCATGCCGAGCGCGACGGGCGGAGAAATGGATTCCGGGCTCGCGCTGACGCGCGCCGCGCCGCGGAATGACAGCGGGACTCAATCCCCCGCCTTCAGCCGGTACCCGATCCCCGTCTCGGTCAGCACGTATTGCGGCCTCTCCGGATCGGCCTCGATCTTCTGGCGCAGCTGGCGGACATAGACGCGCAAGTACTGCGCGTCCGTCAGCTCGTCCCAGAGCTCCCTGAGCAGGAAGCGGTGGGTGAGCACCTTGCCGGCATGCTGCACCAGCACGCGCAACAGGTCGTATTCCTTCGGCGAGAGCTTCACGTCACGATCCCCGACCTTGACGATACGGCGGACGAGATCGACCGACAGATCGCCGGCGCGAAACACCGGGCGCTCGCCCTTGACCTGAAGTTGATGGCGCAGCGCAGCGCGCAGGCGCGCCAGCAGCTCCTCCATGCCGAACGGCTTGGTGAGATAGTCGTCTGCGCCGAGATCGAGCGCCTGGACCTTGCCGGCTTCGTCGCCGCGGCTCGACAGCACCACGATCGGTACGCCTTCGTTGCGGGTGCGGATGGTGCGAAGCAGCTCATGTCCCTGAACGTCGGGCAGGCCGAGATCGAGGATGATCAGTGCCGGCTCTTCGGCCAGCTTCTCCAGCGCGGCCTTGCCGTTCGACGCCTCGAGGATCTCGTATCCTTGCGTCGTCAGCCCCATCCGCAGCAATTTGCGGATCGGCGGCTCGTCGTCGATGACCAGGACCTTGATCGGAGCAGCGCTCATGCGGCGGTATCCAATGCGTGGCTTTCTGCCGGAACGGGCAGGCGAATGGTGAGGACCGCGCCGCTCCCCCCGCTGCGATTGGCCGCGGAGATCGTCCCGCCCATCGCCTCGACGAAGCCGCGGGAGATGGCGAGTCCGAGCCCGGTGCCGGGGCGGACGTGATCGCCCTTCTGCACGCGGTAGAACTTGTCGAACACGTTCTCGAGTTCGTCAGGCGGAATGCCGGCTCCCTCGTCGGCGATCTCGAGCACGACATGGGCGCGGTCGCGCCGGCCGCGGATCGAAATCGTGGTCTCGGGCGGCGAATATTTGGCGGCATTGTCGAGCAGATTGAACAGCACCTGCTCGAACAGCACGGCATCGAGCTGAAGCATCGGCAGATCGGCGGCCAGCGCCAGCTCGACCTTGTGGCGGTTGAGAATCTTGCTGGCGCGCCGCAGCGCACTGCCGACGATCTCGCTGAGATCGTGCAGCGCCGCGTTGGGCACGATTGCGCCGGATTCGAGCTTGGTCATGTCCAGCAGATTGGCGATGAAACGGTTGAGCCGCTCGGATTCGTCGATCACGGTGGCGAGCAGGTCGCGCTTCTCGGTGTCGGAGAGCGCGCCGGCGAGATCGCGCATGGTGGAGGCCGCGCCCAGCACCGAGGCGAGCGGCGTCTTCAGGTCGTGCGAGATCGAGGTCAACAGTGCCGACCGCAGCCGCTCGGATTCCACGGTGCGCTTGACGCGATCCATGTCCTCGACCAGCAGCACGCGCTCGATCGCGAGAGCGCCCTGATCGACCAGCGCATCGAGCAGCCGGCGCTGGTCCGGCGTCAGCAGCGGGCCGCTGCGGTCGTCGTCGATGCCGATCACCCCGATCGGGCCGCGCCCGGTGCGCATCGGCAGGAACAGCCGTCTTGCGCCCGGCAGCGTGTCCGAGCCCCGACCGGCGGGGCGATCGTTGCTCCAGGCCCAGTTGGCCGCGGCGAGATCGGCCTGATCGAGCTCGTCTTCGGGCGGATAGCCTGATTTCACCGTGAGCAGGCCTTCGTCCGGCAGCAGCAGGACCACGCGGACCTTCAGCATCAACGCGATCTGGTAGGCGGTTGCCCACAGCACGTCGTCGAGCGTGGCCGTGCCGGCGAGCTTGCGGCTGAAGGCATGGAGCTGCTCGGTCATTCGGATCCGGCCGATCGCGGTATCGGCCTGGATGCGCACGCGCGCGGCGACGTTGGAGACGATTATCGCCACGCCCAGGAACAGCAGGAAGGCGGCGACATTGGTCGGGTCGGTGATCGTGAAGGTGTAGAGCGGCGGCAGGAAGAAGAAATTGTAGGACAGCGAGGCGGCGACCGTCGCAAGCAGCGAAGGCCACAGCCCGTAGCGGACCGCAACCGTGACCACAGCCGTCAGCAGCACGAGGTCAACGTTCTCGATGCCGAAGCGCGGCTGGAGCAGTTTCGCTGCGCCGAGACCGATCAGCACGATGCCGAGCGCCTTCAGGTAGGGCAGCGGATCGAAGGGCTCCGATCGCGCGGCGGTCTGCACCTCCGTCTTGGGCGGCGCTTCGCCCGGCAGTTCGTCGCCCGCGATGACATGGACCGTGATGTTGCCAGCACGGCGCACCAAATCGTGCACCACGGAGCCGCGCGTCATCTCGAACCAGCGCGAGCGGCTCGACTTGCCGATCACGATCTGGGTGACGTTGTTGCCTTGCGCGAAACTGACGACGTCGTCGGCGATGCGGCGCCCGACCGCGGGAATCGTCAGCGCTTCGCCACCGAGCGATTCCGCGAGGCGCAGCGTATCGGCCAGCCGGTCGCGCTCCTCGTCGGACAATTGCAGGGATCGCCGCGTCTCGATCGACACCGCGGTGAACGGCGCATGCAGCCGGTCCGCCAGCCGCTTCGTGTAGCGCACGAGGCCGGCCGCGCGTGCATCCTCGCTGACGCAGACGAGGATGCGCTCGCCCGCGGCCCAGGGCCCGGCAATTGCATTCGCCTGCATGTGGTTGAGAAGCTGCTCATCGACCCGTTCGGCGGTGCGCCGCAGTGCGAGCTCGCGGAGCGCGGTGAGATTGCCCGGCGAGAAATAATGCTCCAGCGCCCGCTCGGCCTGCTTGGGCACATAGACCTTGCCCTCCCTTAACCGCTGGATCAGGTCGTCGGGAGTCAGGTCGATCAGCTCGATCGCATCGGCGCGGTCGAACACGGAGTCGGGTACCGTCTCGCGGACCCGGACGTGGGTGATCTGGGCAACGACGTCGTTCAGGCTCTCGATGTGCTGAATGTTGACGGCGGTGTAGACGTCGATGCCGTGCGACAGCAGTTCCTCGACATCGAGATAGCGCTTGGGATGGCGGCTGCCGGCGGCGTTGGTGTGGGCGAGCTCATCGACCAGCGCGATCTGCGGCCGTCGCGCGATCACAGCATCGAGATCCATCTCCTCGACGGTCTGGCCGCGGTAATCCAGCCGCTTGCGCGGGACCGCTTCCAGGCCGCGCACCAGTGCCTCGGTCTCGGCCCGGCCATGGGTCTCGACGAAGCCGATCACCACGTCCACGCCGGCCCTGCGCTTGGCATGGGCGCTCTGCAGCATCTCGTAAGTCTTGCCGACGCCGGGGGCGGCGCCGACGAAGATCTTCAGCCTGCCGCTCGCGCTCTCCTCCCGGCGCGCTGTTTCCAGCAATGCCTCGGGGGATGGACGTTGTTCGGGATCGCGGCGCTCTCGGACCATTATGCGAATATATTCATGCGCGCGCCGCGAGCCTAGACGGCTACTTCGGGGCTATGCGATCGAGCGCGAGGTTCAGCGCCAGAACGTTGACCCTGGGTTCACCGAGAAGGCCGAGCAGACGGCCTTGGGTGTTGGCGGCAACGAGCTGCTTGACCTGATCCTCAGGCAGATTCCGCGCCTTCGCCACGCGCGGCACCTGGAATTGCGCCGCCTCCGGCGAGATGTCCGGGTCGAGGCCGCTGGCCGAGGTCGTCACCAGGTCGACCGGCACGGCCGCGTTCGGATTCTCGCCCCTGAGCTTGTCCACATCCTCCTTCAGCCGGTCGGCCAGCGCCTTGCTGGTCGGGCCGAGGTTCGACCCGCCCGAACTGGCGGCGTTGTAGGGCGCCGGCACCGTCTTTGCCGAGTCATTGGGGTCCGGCGCCAGCGTCGCCGAGGGGCGGCCATGGAAGTATTTTCCGTCCCTGAACTCCTGCCCGATCAGGGCGGAGCCGATCACCTTGCCGTCCTTCTCGATCAGGCTGCCCTGCGCCTGTACGGGAAACAACGTGCCGGCAATGGCGGTCATCGCGATCGGATAGGCAAGGCCGGTGATGGCAGTGAGCGCCAGCAACAGGACGATGGCGGGGCGGATTTCTCTGAGCATTTGTAACTTTCCTTTCTTTCGTCATTGCGAGCGAAGCGAAGCAATCCAGGGGCGTTCTTGGGAGGCAGTCTGGATTGCTTCGTCGCTTCGCTCCTCGCGATGACGTTCAAGCCAGGTGCAAGGCGGTCACGACGAGGTCGATCGCCTTGATGCCGATGAAGGGAATGACGATGCCGCCAAGCCCATAGATCAAGAGGTTACGGCGGAGCAGCGCACCGGCTCCGACCGCACGATAGGCAACGCCTTTCAGGGCGAGCGGGATCAGCGCGACGATAACGAGCGCATTGAAGATGATCGCCGACAGGATGGCACTCTGCGGGCTCGACAGGTTCATGACGTTGAGCACGTTCAGCTGCGGGTAGAACGCCAGGAACATCGCCGGGATGATCGCAAAATACTTCGCGACATCGTTGGCGATCGAGAACGTCGTCAGCGCACCCCGGGTCATCAGGAGCTGCTTGCCGATCTCGACCACCTCGATCAGCTTGGTCGGGTTGGAGTCGAGGTCGACCATGTTGCCGGCCTCGCGGGCGGCTTGCGTGCCGGTATTCATGGCGACACCGACGTCGGCCTGGGCGAGCGCCGGCGCGTCATTGGTGCCGTCGCCGCACATGGCGACCAGCTTGCCCTTGGCCTGCTCGTCGCGGATCAGCCTGAGCTTGTCCTCGGGAGTCGCCTGCGCCAGAAAATCGTCGACGCCGGCTTCCGCGGCGATGGCGGCAGCCGTCATCGGATTGTCGCCGGTGATCATGATGGTGCGGATGCCCATGCGGCGCAGCTCTGCGAAGCGCTCGCGAATACCTCCCTTGACGATGTCCTTGAGCTGGACGATCCCGAGCAGCCTGCCGTCCCTGGCGACCGCCAGCGGCGTGCCGCCGGACTTCGACACGTCATCGGCAATGGCCTGGATCTCGCGGCCGAGCTCGGAGAGCGCGGCAGGCTGCACCACCCGCGCCGTGTTGCCCGACGCGACCGCGGTCGGAGCGCCGCCGCCGACATAGTTGAGGATGGCATCGATGGCGCCCTTGCGCACTGATGAGCCGGCAGCGTCGACGCCGCTCATGCGGGTCTGCGCCGTGAACGGCACGAAGTTCGCGCCCAGCTCGGTCATGTCGCGGCCGCGGATGCCGTATTTCTCCTTGGCCAGTACGACGATGGAGCGGCCTTCCGGCGTCTCGTCGGCGAGCGAAGCGAGCTGGGCGGCGTCCGCCAGCTCCTGCTCCGTGACGCCACGGACGGGACGGAACGCTGTGGCCTGCCGGTTGCCGAGCGTGATGGTGCCGGTCTTGTCGAGCAGCAGCGTGTCGACATCGCCGGCGGCTTCGACCGCGCGGCCGGACATCGCCAGCACGTTGAAGCGCACCAGGCGGTCCATGCCGGCGATGCCGATCGCGGACAACAGCGCACCGATGGTGGTCGGTATCAGCGTCACGAACAGCGCCACCAGCACGATGACCGAGATCGAGCCGCCCGCATAGGCGGCATAGCTCGGGATCGTCACCGTCGCGAACACGAAGACGATGGTGAGGCCGGCCAGCAGGATGTTGAGCGCGATCTCGTTCGGCGTCTTCTGGCGTTCTGCCCCCTCGACCAGTTTGATCATGCGGTCGATGAAGGTCGAGCCCTGCGCGGCGGTAATGCGCACTCGGATCCAGTCGGACAGCACCTGGGTGCCGCCTGTCACCGCCGAACGGTCGCCGCCGGACTCGCGGATCACGGGCGCGGACTCACCGGTAATGGCGGCCTCGTTGACGGAGGCGACACCCTCGATCACTTCGCCGTCGGAAGGGATGGTATCGCCGGCCTCGACCAGCACCACGTCGCCGACCTTCAGACTGGTGCCTGAAACGAGCTCGTAGTCTCGGCCTGCACCGCTCAGGAGCTTGGCCTGGCTCTCGGTGCGGGTCTTGCGCAGCGTCTCGGCCTGCGCCTTGCCGCGGCCTTCCGCCACGGCTTCGGCGAAATTGGCGAACAGCACCGTGAACCAGAGCCACAGGATGATCTGGAAGGTGAAGCCGAGGCCCGCGCCGCCCGAAGCGACATCGCGCAGGAAGATCACCGTGGTGAGCGCGGCCACGACCTCGACCACGAACATGACCGGGTTCTTCACCATCAAGCGCGGATCGAGCTTGGTGAAGGACGCCCTGACCGCGGGCATCACGATCCCGGGATCGAGCATTGCCGACATCGGCGCGCGCTTTTGCAGTTTTGCCGTATTCATGGAGGTCACTCCAGACATCAGAAGACGTTGCCGGCGGTCATCGCAAGATGCTCGACGATGGGACCGAGCGCGAGCGCCGGGAAGAAGGTCAGGCCGCCCATGATCAGGATGAGGCCGGTCACGAGGCCGATGAACAGACCGCCGGTGGTCGGGAACGTGCCCATCGAGGGCGGGATCGACTTCTTGGCCGCGAGCGAACCTGCGATCGCCATGGCCGGAACGATCATGAAGAAGCGGCCGACGAACATCGCGCTGGCGAGCGTGAGATTGTAGAAGAAGGTGTTGCCGGTGAGGCCCGCGAAGGCCGAGCCGTTGTTGCCCGTCCCCGAGCTGAAGGCGTACAGCACCTCGGTGAAGCCGTGCGGTCCGGCGTTCGCCATGGAGGCGACTGCCGCCGGATAGACCACGCCGATGGCGGTCCAACCGAGAATCATCAAGGGCAGGACGAGAATGGCGAGCATCGCCATCTTGACCTCGCGCGCCTCGATTTTCTTGCCGACATATTCCGGGGTGCGTCCGACCATCAGGCCCGCGACGAAGATGGCGAGGATGACGAACAGCAGCATGCCGTACATGCCGGCGCCGACGCCGCCGACGATGATCTCTCCGAGCTGCATGTTGATCAGCGGGATCATGCCCCCGAGCGCCGTGAAGCTGTCATGCATGGCGTTGACGGCACCGCAGGACGCGGCCGTGGTGATCACCGCGAACAGCGAGGACGCGACGATGCCGAAGCGAACCTCCTTGCCTTCCATGTTTCCACCGGTCAGGCCCAGGGCATGCAGGGTCGAGGTGCCGTTGGCCTCCGCCCAATAGCAGGCGGCGACGCCGGCAACGAACAGCACGCCCATCACCGCCAGGATCGCCCAGCCCTGGCGCTGGTTGCCGACCATCCGGCCGAATACGTTGGTCAGCGCGGCGCCGAGCAGGAAGATCGACAGCATCTGCACCAAGTTGGACAGCGCGGTCGGGTTTTCGAAGGGGTGCGACGCGTTCGCGTTGAAGAATCCGCCGCCGTTGGTGCCTAACATCTTGATGGCGACCTGCGAGGCGACCGGGCCGACCGCGATGGTCTGCTTGGCGCCTTCGAGGGTGGTAGCCTCGACGTAAGGCCCAAGCGTCTGCGGCATGCCCTGCCAGACCAGGAAGAGCGTGAGCACGACGCAGATGGGCAGCAGAACATAGAGCGTGCAGCGGGTCACATCGACCCAGAAATTGCCCACGGTGCGCATCGACGCACGCGAGAAGCCGCGGATCAGCGCAATCGCCAGAACAGTCCCGGTTGCCGCCGACAGGAAGTTCTGATGTGTCAGGCCGAGCATCTGGGTCAGATAGGAAAGCGTGCTCTCGCCGCCGTAGTTCTGCCAGTTGGTGTTGGTGATGAAGGAGACCGCGGTGTTGAACGAGAGATCTTCGGCGACCGCGGACTGCCCGGCCGGATTGAAGGGCAACATGGCCTGGAGCCGCATCAGGCCGTAGATGATGAGGAAGCCGCCGACATGGAACAACAGCATGGCGACCGTGTAGGTCAGCCAGTGCTGCTCCCGCTTCTCGTCGACCCCGGCGATCCAATAGATGCCCACCTCGATCGGGCGCAGGGCGGGCGACAGGAACGTGTGCTCGCCGTTGAACACTCGCGTCATGTACCAGCCGAGCGGCTTGGTCAGCGCGACGACAATCGCACAGTAAAGAATGATCTGGAGCCAACCGATGACAGTCATGGCATTAACCCTTCAGGCTTCGGGTCCGGCGCAAGAGCGGCAGGAGCAGCGCAAGCAGGCCCGCGACGAGCGCGGCGTCGGCCAGCAGCAATTCGACGATCAGCAGCACGGCCTCAGAACCGCTCGGGCCGCAGCAACGCGTAGGTGAGATAGATCAGGAGGCCGAACGAGACGGCGCCGGCGAGCGCATAATCGAAGATCATGGTCCCGCTCCGTCACAACCGTTCGCAGGCGTAGGTGTAGCCGATCGCGAGGGCGAAGAAGGTGACGGCGAGCGCCAGCATCAGAAAGTCCATCATGGCGATACTCCTCGTTGCGCCCTCATGGTCGGGGCGACCGCGTTCCCGGGATTCCGGTGAGCGCACGGATCAAGGGTGTACTTCCACGACACCAGCCGGCGCTCTTGACCCTGCTGAGGTGCCACCACTGGCATAGGTTTTCGAGAAGATCGCTGGGGCGAAGTTATAGGAATCTCATAAAGGCCAGGTGGAGCGATCTGGCGCAGTTTCACGGAACCGTGTAGATCGCTTTCATGAGCACTGGCAGCGTCAACGTCGTCATCCATCCCCTGGTCCAGCACAAGCTCTCCCTGATGCGGGAGAAGGACCGCTCGACCAAGAGCTTTCGCGAGATCCTGAACGAGATCGGGATGCTGCTCGGCTACGAGGTGACGCGCGACCTGCCGCTGGAGCTGGTGGACATCGAGACGCCGATCGCGCCGATGCAGGCACCCAAGATCGCCGGCAAGAAACTCACGCTCGCGCCGATCCTGCGCGCGGGCGTCGGCTTCCTCGATGGCATGCTCGCCTTGATGCCGTCGGCGCGCGTCGCCCATATCGGGCTCTACCGCGACCCCGAGACGTTGCAGGCCGTGGAATATTACTTCAAGGCCCCGCAGGACCTGTCCGACCGCACCGTCATCCTGATGGACCCGATGCTGGCGACCGGCAACTCGGCCTGCGCCGGCGCGTCCCTGCTCAAGGCGCGCGGCGCGCGCGACATCCGTTTCGTCTGCCTGCTCGCCGCCCCTGAAGGCATCGCCCAATTCCAGAGCGAGCATCCCGACGTGCCGATCTGGACCGCCGCGATCGACGAACGGCTCAACGACCACGGCTACATCGTGCCGGGCCTGGGCGATGCCGGCGACCGGATGTTCGGCACCAAGTAGACAGGTCTGCGCGATCGGGTTAGTTCGGTGGCATGAGCGCCAACGACTTTTCACTGCAATCGCTGATCCGGATCGAGACCGCCGCCGATCCTGCCTTCGTATTCGATGCTACAGCCGTCTCGCGCGCGGAGTTCTCGGCCAAGGTCGAACAGACCGCCGCCTGGCTTGCGGCGCAAGGCATCGGCAAGGGCGACGTCGTGGCGGTCTGGCTGGTCAACCGGGTCGAATGGCTGACGCTGCTGTTCGCCGCGGCACGGCTCGGGGCCATCGCCGCGGCCGTCAATACGCGCTACCGCAGCGCGGAGGTCGCGCATCTGCTCAAGCTGTCCGGCGCCAGGCTGATGGTGGTCGAGGCCAATTTCCGCTCGATCGACTTTGCCGCCATTCTCGCCGGCATCGCCAATAACGAGGTGCCGGCACTGCAAAAGCTGGCTTTGGTTGGTGCGGATGCGATCCCGGCGCATTGGCCCTGCGTGTGTTTCGATGCCTTTGACCGGCCTTATCCACCAGCCCCGCCGGCTCAGGACGACATCGACCTGCCCGTGCTGCTCTACACGACGTCGGGCACGACCAAGGGGCCGAAGCTCGTCGCGCATTCGCAGCGCACGCTGGCGACGCACGCCGTCTCCGTCGCCCGCGCACTCCAGCTCGATCCGCGGCGCCATTCGCTGCTGGCCATGCTGCCGTTCTGCGGCACATTCGGCATGACGAGCCTGCTCGGCTTCGTCGCAGCCGGTGCGACCGTCCACGCGCTCGACGCCTTCGAGGCGGCGCCGGCCCTGGCGATTCTCCGCGAGCACAGGATCACGCATTCCTTCGGCTCCGACGAGATGTTTCGGCGCATCCTCGCGCACACCGATGCGCCACGCCCCTTTCCATATCTCGAGCTCTGCGGTTTTGCCGCGTTCCAGCCCGGCTGGCGCGAACTGGCGGCAGAAGCTGAAGCCCGCGGCTTGCCGCTTCACGGCCTGTACGGTTCGAGCGAGGTACAGGCGCTGTTCTCCATCGCCCGCGCTAGCGATGCGTTCGCCGATCGCATCGAGGGTGGCGGCTGGCCGATGTCGCCGGATGCCAAGGTGCGCGTGCGCGACACCGACACCGGCGAGCTTGCGGCCAGCGGCGTCTCCGGCGAGATCGAAATCAGCGCGCCGTCACGCTTCCTCGGCTATTTCAACAACCCCGAAGCAACGCGCGAGGCGATCACCGCCGACGGGTTCTTCCGCACCGGCGATATCGGCCACCTGCGCGGCGATGGCTCGTTCGTCTACGAGACGCGCGCCGGTGATGCGATGCGGCTCGGCGGCTTCCTCGTCGCGCCCGGCGAAATCGAGGACGAACTCAAATCCTGTGCTGGGGTCGCCGACGCCCAGGTCGTCGCAGTCGATCTCAAAGGGCAGGCGCGCTGCGTTGCGTTCGTGATCCCGGCGAAGCAGCCGCCAATGCAGGAGATGCTGGTCGCACACCTGCGCGAGCGGCTCGCCGGCTACAAGGTCCCGGCACGCATCTATGTCGTGGACGCCTTTCCTGTCACGGACAGCGCCAACGGAGTCAAGATCCAGCGCGCCAGGCTCCGTGCCATGGCGATGGAGCGGATCGGCGCCGAATAGGCGCCACATTCGGATTGCGCCACAAGACTCGTTCAGTACGACTTGGCGAGCCCCAGCACCTTTTCCGCGATGAAGCTGAGCGCGAGCTGCGGGCTGACCGGCGCGATGCGCGGGATCATGACTTCGCGCAAATAGCGCTCGACGTGAAATTCCTTGGCGTAGCCGAATCCGCCATGGGTCATCACCGCCTGCTCGCAGGCGGAGAAGCCGACTTCGCCAGCCAGATATTTCGCGGCATTGGCGGCAGCGCCGCACGGCATGCCCTTGTCGTATTGCCAGGCCGCCGACATCACCATCAGCCAGGCGGCCTCCAGCTCGACCCAGTTGACCGCGAGCGGATGCTGGATACCCTGGTTCTTGCCGATCGGACGATTGAACACGACGCGAGTCTTCGCGTATTCGGTCGCGCGCGACAGCGCGAGCTTGCCGAGACCGACCGCCTCCGCGGCGATCAGGATGCGCTCGGGGTTCATGCCTTCGAGGATGTACTCGAAGCCCTTGCCCTCCTCGCCGATCCGATCCTCCATCGGGATCTCGAAATCCTCGAAGAACAGCTCGTTGGAATCGACGATCTTGCGGCCCATCTTCTCGATCTCGTGGACCTTGATCCTGTTGCGGTCGAAATCGGTGTAGAACAGGCTGAGGCCGTGGGTCGGCGAGCGCACCTCTTCCAGCGGCGTGGTGCGCGCCAGCAGCAGGATCTTGTGCGCGACCTGCGCCGTCGAGATCCAGACCTTCTGGCCGTTGACGATGTAGCGGTCGTTCTTGGCGACCGCGCGCGTCTTGAGCTGCGTGGTGTTCAGGCCGGTGTTGGGCTCGGTCACCGCAAAGCACGCCTTTTCGCGGCCCTCGACCATCGGCGGCAGCATGCGCCTGCGCTGCTCCTCGGTGCCGAACACGACCACCGGATTGAGCCCGAACACGTTGATGTGCACCGCGGAGGCGCCGGACATGCCGGCACCGGACTCCGCGATGGTGCGCATCATGATCGCGGCTTCCGTAATGCCGAGACCCGAGCCGCCATATTCCTCCGGCACGCAGATGCCGAGCCAGCCGGCGTCAGCCAGCGCCTTGTGGAAGTCGTGCGGGAAACCGCCGTCGTGATCCTTCTTCAGCCAGTAGGCATCGGGAAAGCCTTCGCAGATCTTGGCGATGGCGTCGCGAATGGCTTCCTGCTGATCGGTGAGCGCGAAATCCATGGCCTTGATCTCCTCCTCGGGAGCCGCGACCGCGCTATCTCCCGTCTCTTCGCGTTCCCCACACCAGGGCGCGCCGCTTGCTGCGCCCGGCCTTGCTTCGCCCGCGTTCTTAGCTCGAAAAACTGCGCACAGATACGTGAATTTCCCTGGGAAGTGTGTCTACCATGCATAGGGTCATGCGGCGCGACGGCAAGAGCGCGCCTTTATTTCGCAGGGAGGAAACCGCGATGGCCGGGCTTTATTTCGAGGACTTTTCCGTGGGCCAGGAGTTCAGGCATCCGCTGACCCGGACCGTCACGGAGATGGACAACACCATGTTCAGCCTGCTGACGCTCAACCCGCAACCGCTGCACATCGACGCGCATTTCGCCGCGAAGACCGAGTTCGGCCAGCGCATTTTCAACAGCCTTTACACCCTCGGCATCATGATCGGCATGACGGTCTATGATACGACCCTGGGCACCACCGTCGCCAATCTCGGCATGACCGACGTCACGTTTCCGAAGCCGGTCTTCCATGGCGACACGTTGCGGGCTACGACGAAGGTGCTGTCGGTGCGGGAATCCAGGTCGCGGCCAATGGCCGGCATCGTCGAGTTCGAGCACCACGCGTACAATCAAAGCGACGAGATCGTCGGCAAATGCCGCCGCATGGCGATGATGCACAAGAGGCCGGTCTGATGCGTTCGATGCTGTTCGTTCCGGGCGATTCCCCGCGCAAGTTCGAGAAGGCGAGCGAAGGCAAGGCCGACGCGCTGATCATCGATCTCGAGGACTCCGTCGTCACCGAGAAGAAGCCGGAGGCGCGTTCGCTGACGCTTGCCATGCTGAAAGGCAATCGCGGCCCGCACCAACTCTATGTTCGCGTCAATGCGCTCGACACTGGCATGACGCTGGCCGATCTCGCCGCGGTGATGCCGGGCAGGCCTGACGGCATCGTGCTGCCGAAATCGCAAGGTGGCGACGACGTGCGGCGGGTCGCGACCTGGCTCGAGGCCCTGGAGGCCGCCTCCGGCACGGAGGTCGGCGCGACCCGCATCGTCTGCGTCGCGACCGAAACCGCCGGCTCGATCTTCGGGCTCGGCAGCTACAAGGGCTGCTCCACTCGCCTCGCCGGGCTGATGTGGGGCGCTGAGGATCTTTCGGCCTCGCTCGGCGCCACCGAGAAAGCCTCCGGCGGCGTCTTCCACAGCCCCTATCGCCTCGCGCGTGATCTCTGCCTGATGGCCGCGGCCGCGGCCGAGGTCGCCCCGATCGACACTGTGTACACCGACATCGACAACCTCGCCGGCCTCGAGCAGGAAACGCGCGCCGCACGGCGCGACGGCTTTTCGGCCAAGGCGCTGATCCATCCCAAGCATGTCGACATCGTCAACGCGGCGTTCGAGCCGACCGACGCGGAGCGCACCTGGGCGGAGAAGGTGATCGCGGCCTTCGCGAGCAATCCCAATTCCGGCACGCTGCGGCTCGACGGCCAGATGATCGACAAGCCGCACCTTCGGGCCGCGAAGAAGATCCTCGGCCAGCCGTAGATCAGAAGAGACGTGCCCCGCCGAGCCGATCGGCTGCGCGGCGGCTCAATGCCTGCGGCGTCAGTCGAATGCCTGAACAGGCGGTGCCGGCGGTTGGGCCGACACGCTAGGCGCGGCCTGAACCGGCGCCGCCGGATTGCCGGCAGCTCTCATCTGGCCATTGGCGGCCATCGCCTCGCGCGTGCGGGGTGCACCGCCCCTCGCGGCCGCACGGCGCGGCGGCTGCCGATGCCTTGCCGAGTGCGAACCTCTGATGCCCCAGGAGCGGGCGATCGAAGGTCCGGCCGTGTAGCCAATCAAGGCCCCGGCGACCGCACCGACCGGGCCCAGCACGATCGCACCGGATACGGCGCCGAGCGCCGCATCGCCGGCGCGCTCCTGCGCAAGCGCGCTCGCGGGCACGCAGGCTAGCATTGCAACGGCAGTGATCAGAGCTTTGGTCATCGGAGCGCCTCCCTCACGGGAAATCACTCCTGCTCAAATATGGCCGCATGAGGTTCGCTTGCCGGCCGACAAATGGCAATCGCCGGCGGAACCCAGCCGTTCGCTGGACGCTTCGATCTGGCTGATCATCGATCTTCAGCAGCCAGCGACAAGGACAAGCGTCATTCTGAACGTCTTGACACTGATGACCCGCTGCCTATTTTTTCCACCGAGAAGAGACTTTCTCATCCTCGAAAATCAAAGGACTCAACGCGACCGTCTGGAGAGACGATGATGCTCGATGAGAATCTGGCCCGCATCCGCGCCCACCGCAACAACATCCACCGCTACCGGCGGCTGCTGAAGACCAGGCTGACTGAGCTGGAGCGCCATTTCATCGAAAGACGTCTCGCAGAAGAACGCTCCGCGCTCGATGCCTTGGCCGCCACGACCTTCCCTGTCGGCTTCCACGCCTCCGCAGCGCAGGCCGACGCGATGAGGGTGGCACAATGAACAGCCGGCGAGACCTGCTCATTCGAGGCAGCGAGAAGGTGATCGGCCATTACGAGCTCCTGCTTGCAAGCGCGAAGACCGAACATGAGCGCGAACTCTATCTTCAGCGCATCGAGCGTGAGCGTCGGCTGATCCGGAGCCTGCAGTGGGAGCTCGATCACCGCGCGGCCTGAGTCAAGCGGCCATGACGATCGCAGGGACGAGCCAGCCGCTCGCGCCTGCGGTCCCTCCGCAGAGCATCGATTCAGCGGAGGAGGCGATTGGGGCCTGCGAGCGCGCTGCTCGGTTGGACCGCGGGCGCGACTCTCACACTGGCGGTGAATGGGGCGCCGTTGCGCAACAGGGTGAGCTTCACATCCTCCCCGACCCGCGCAAGGCCAATCGTGTTGCGGAGCTGGGCGGCGGTGCGGATCGGGCGGTCGTCGGCTCCGGTGACGATATCGCCCTTGCGCAAGCCGGCCTTCTCCGCGGGCGAACCCGCAGCAATCTCGGCAATGACGGCGCCTTGATTCAATCCCTTGTTGACCGACGGATGCAGGTCCTTCAGCGAGATGCCGATGCGGCCGCGCTCGACGCGCCCATTGGCGATGATCTGCTCCATCACCTTGCGCGCCATGTTGACCGGAATGGCAAAGCCGATGCCGACGTTGCCGCCGGCAGGCGAGATGATTGCCGAGTTGATGCCGACGAGTTCGCCGCGCAGGCTCACCAGCGCGCCGCCGGAATTGCCGGGATTGATCGCGGCGTCGGTCTGAATGAAATCCTCATAGCCCTGCTTGCCGAGGCCGGTGCGGCCCAGCGCGCTGACGAGCCCCGATGTCACGGTCTGGCCGAGGCCGAAGGGGTTGCCGATCGCAAGCACGAAGTCGCCGACCTCGAGTCCGTCGCTGTCGCCGAAGGGAAGCGCCTTGAGCCCGACCGGGTTCTGGACCTGGAGCACCGCGACGTCGGTGGGCGGATCGCGGCCGATCACCTTGGCTGAAAACTGCCGGCCGTCCTTGGTCGTGATCTGGACCGCGGAGGTGCCTTCGACGACGTGATTGTTGGTCAGCACGTAGCCGCGCTGGGCATCGACGATGACCCCTGAGCCGGTCGCATTGACCTCCTTCTCGATCTGCCGGGGAACGTCGAAGAATTCGCGGAACAGCGGATCGCGATAGAGCGGATTGTCCTCGCGCACGCGGCCATGCACGGAGATGTTGACGACGGCCGGCGTCACGTGGCGCACCAGAGGCGCCAGCGTCGGCACGGGGCCGCCGGTCTTCATCTCCGGAATCTGGCCGGCGGCAGGCCGCGACGCCGTGAGCGTCAGCACCAGCAAGGCCAGGAACAGCAGACGCACAGCATTCATCATCGTCACCCTGCCGCTTTGTGTTGTGTGGATATGCGAGATCGTCCTGGCTTCAGCCCTCGCCGCGCGGTGCGACGACCCAGCCCTGCAGGGCCAGGAACGGAACGGCCCAGGCCGCCGAGGCCTGGCCGAGCAGCACGAGGCCGAGAACGGTCGGCGTGACCATCATGCAGCCCGCCTCTCTGCGGCGGCCCATGGCCGCCGCAGCCGCATCGGCACGCCGCCGCCGCGCGGCGGGTCGTCGTTGTCGTTGTCGCCGTCCAGCTTGCGCAGGGCGGCCAGAATATCGACCAGTCGAACCGTGTGGCTCATGCCGGGAATTTCGCGCAAGGCAGGACAGGATTCGACCGCGTACATGTCGGACGCCCATGACGACAGGATGATCCGCTTCTCCGGCGAGGAGAGATCCTTCGCATTGAGGACCTCGGCCGGCGAGTCGTAATGGGCGGCAGGATGAAACAGCGGGTTGAGAGTGCCGGGATTGGTATTCACGTTGGTCATTGGCGGTGCCTCCCTCTAACTCCTTTCCAAAGGGACGGGGTTGTTGACGGCGGGACGGCGGGACGGCGGCGCCAATCGCCGGCGTCCCGCTCGACGTCAATGCGTGTTGATCGCGATGCGCTTGACGCCCTCGCGCGCCTTCTCCGATTTCGGCAGCGACACGGTCAGGACGCCATTCTTGAACGACGCCTCGGCCTTGTCCTCCTCGACGCCCTCCAGCGGGATCTGCCGCTCGAAGGCACCGTAATAGCGCTCGGTGAAGTACCTGCCTTCGCCGTTGCGCTCCGCCTTCTTCTCGCCGCGGATGGTCAGGACGCCGCTGGCCATCTCGACCTGGACGTCCTTCTCGGTGAGGCCTGGAAGCTCGGCCGAGACCGTCAGCGTCTTGTCGGTCTCGCCGAGCTCGACCTTCGGCCAGCCGAACCGGCCCTCCATCAGCGGCGAGAGGCCGGTCCCGCCGAAGCCGCGGAAGACGTCGTCGAACAGACGGTTCATCTCGCGGTGAAGCGTCAGGAACGGATCGAAATTGTCGCGCGCCGGCGCGAGCTCCTGGTTCCTCGACCAGGGAATGAGATCACGAAAAGCCATGGTTCTCTCCTTCATGCATCGGGAGCGCGGCCCGCGCCTCCGCGCGCCGCGTTCCGCCATTCGATCGAGCGTTAGGCTGCCTTCTTCTGCTCGATCTGCGATGCCGCAGGAGCGCCGCCCGCGATCGGAATCCGGCGCGGCTTCATGGCCTCCGGAACCTCGCGGACGAGGTCGATGATCAGCAGCCCGTCCTGGAACGAGGCCTGCTTGACCTGGACGTAGTCGGCGAGGTTGAACACGCGCCGGAACGGACGCGCGGCGATGCCCTGGTAGAGGTATTCGCGCGCGGCGGTCTCGGGCTTCCGGCCTTCGATGGTGAGCGCATTCTGCTCCGCCGTCACCGTGATATCGTTCACGCCGAACCCCGCCACGGCAAGGCTGATGCGGTAGTGGTCTTCACCGGAACGCTCGATGTTGTAGGGGGGATAATTGTCCTCGGTCGCCTGGCGCAGCGTGCTGTCGACGAGGTCGGCCAGGTGATCGAAGCCGATGGTGGAGCGCCACAGCGGGGCGAAATCAAAACTGGTCCTCATAACCAAGTCCTCCTAAGAGCAAGATGGATACGAAGGAGCGCAAGGCGGGAATTCAGACGGGTCCGAAAAGACCCGCCCGGCGCCCGTGCCGAACCCTCATGGCATCCGGCACACCGCTCTCGCGGCGAAAAACGACTTAGAAAACCGGAAACCGGTTTCAAGGGGCCGCCCAAAAATTTTTTGGGCCACCGGGGCAGCCCGCTGGCCGCGCTGACCCTCAGGATCTCAGCGCGTCCCGTGCCGTCTCCGGCGCCAGCAGCGTTGCGATGATCGTGACGACCGACAGGGCGATGATGTAGACGGACACCGCCCAATAGGAGCCGGCCCAGGCGAGCAGCCCGGCCGCAATCAGCGGCGAGAAGCCGCCGCTGAGCGCTGCTGCGACGTTGGCGCCGAGCGAGGCGCCGCTGTAGCGCACCTTTGTGCGGAACAGTTCCGGCATGAAGGCGGCCTTCGGCCCGAACAGCAGCGCATGGGTCAGGGTCATCGTGACGACGAGCGCGAGCGTGATCAGCGCCGGCTCCGCGGTGTCGAGGAACCAGAACAGCGGGAAGGCCAGCGCCACCGAGAACACGCCGCCGGCCAGATACAGCGCCTTGCGGCCGAAGATATCGGACAGCCAGCCGGCAAGCGGCAGCGTCGCGAATTCCACGACGGCGGCATAGACCACGGCATCCAGGATCACCTGCCGGGGCAGGCCGAGCTTCGTCGTGGCGTAGACCACGGTGAAGACGGTGAGGAGATAGGCGAGTCCGACCTCCGACACCGTGATGCCGACGGCCAGCAGAAAGCTGCGCCAGTCGCGGCGCAGCACCTCGAGTACCGGCTGCGCCAGCACCTCCTTGCGCTCGACCACTTCCTTGAAGTGCGGCGTCTCCGCGAGCTTGAGCCGCACGATGAAGCCGACGCCGACGAGCAGGATGCTGATCAGGAACGGCACGCGCCAGCCCCAGCTGAGGAAGTCCGCCTCGGGCAGCTTCGTCATCAGCGCGAAGATGCCGGTGGAGGCGGCAACGCCGACGGGAAAGCCGATCTGCACCAGGCTGCCGTAGAAGCCGCGCCGGCGGCCGGCATGCTCGATCACCATCACCACCGCGCCGCTCCATTCGCCGCCGAGCCCGATGCCCTGAACGAAGCGCAGGCAGACGAGCAGGATCGGCGCCCAGATGCCGATCTGATCATAGGTCGGCAGGCAGCCGATCAGGAAGGTGCCGAGGCCCATTGCGATCATGGTCGCGACCAGCATGGTCTTGCGGCCGAGCCGGTCGCCGTAATGCCCGATGATAGCCCCGCCGATCGGCCGCGCCACGAAGCCGACCGCATAGGTCGAGAATGCCACGAGGGTGCCGACGAAGGGATCGAAGCTCGGGAAGAACAGCCTGTTGAAGACCAGCGCCGCCGCCGTGCCGTAGATCAGGAAATCGTACCATTCGATCGCGGTGCCGAGCGCGCTCGCCCACACCACATGCGCCGTCTTCGATTTCTCCGCCGCAGCGGAGAACCCAATTGCTGCCGTCATGCCCTGCCCACAGATTCCGTGGAGCATCATGGCTAATCGTTATGACGGCCGCAATGTGGAGGCGTTGTCTCTCACGGGATAACGGCGCGGGACTTTGCGCGCTGCCTCCACGATCGTCATTGTGAGCGCAGCGAAGCAATCCACACTTCAGCCGCGAAAACGATCTGGATTGCTTCGTCGCAAGGGCTCCTCGCAATGACGGGGTTGAGGCGGCTGCGTGTCCATCGCCACGACGTGGTCGCGTCGAAGGCGGAACCCTCGCGACCGCCGTGATTCGCAATTGACAAACTCATTTGCTATTATCTAATTTACCTCCACAGCAAGCCAGCCGCGCCGAAGCGGCCAAAAAGAGAGGAAACAACCATGATGGGGCGTCTCGCCTGTGCCATGATCGCGGCCATGACTTCGAGTGCCATGACCACGGCGGCCACCGCGCAAGTCTCCGACGACGTGGTCCGGATCGGCGTGCTGACGGACCTGTCGAGCTGGGGTCGCGACAATAGCGGGCCGGGCTCGGTCGAGGCCGCCAAGATGGCAGTGGAGGAATTCGGGCCGACCGTGCTCGGCAAGCCGATCGAGATCATCAGCGCCGACCACCAGATGAAGACCGACGTCGGCGTGCAGATCGTGCGCGGCTGGTTCGACAACGGCAAAGTCGACGCCGTGGTCGATATCCCCAATTCCGGCATTGCGATCGCCGTGCACAACATGGTGCGTGAGCGGGGCAAGGTCGCCCTGCTCTCCGGCCCCGGTGCGAGCTCGCTGACCGACGAGCTGTGCAGCCCGAACACCGTGCACTTCACCTACGACACCTACGCGCTGTCGAAAGTGACGGCCTCCGCCGTGATCAAGGAAGGCGGCAAGTCCTGGTACTTCATCACGGCGGACTACGCCTTCGGCCAGCAGCTCGAGAAGGATGCAACCCGCTTCATCAACGAGATGGGCGGCAAGGTGCTCGGCGGCGTCAAGCATCCGACCAACACGGCGGACTTCTCCTCCTTCGCACTCCAGGCGCAGAGCTCGAAATCCGACGTGGTCGCTTTCGCCAATGCCGGCCAGGACACCGACAACGCCATCAAGCAGTCCGGCGAGTTCGGCCTCGTCCAAGGCGGCCAGAAGCTGGTCGGCCTCCTGATGTTCGACACCGACGTGCACGCGATCGGCCTCAAGGCGGCGCAGGGCACCTACATGACCACGGCGTCCTACTGGGCCATGGACGAGGCGACCCGCGCCTGGTCGAAGAAATTCTACGAACGGACCAAGGTGATGCCGACCATGATCCAGACCGGCGTCTACGGCTCGGTGCTGCATTACCTGAAGGCGATCAAGGCGGCCGGCACCGACGATTCCGCCAAGGTGATGGCCAAGATGCGCGAGCTGCCGATCGAGGATATCTTCGTCCATGGCGGCAAACTGCGCGAGGACGGCCGCGTCATCCGCGACATGTATCTCGCCAAGGTGAAGAAGCCCGAGCAGTCCAAGGAGCCGTGGGACTATCTGGAGATCGTCAAGACCGTGAAAGGCGAGGACGCCTTCCGCCCGGTCTCCGAATCCAAATGCCCGCTCCTGAAGAAATGAGGTGAGACATGACCGGCAACGAGCATAGCGGCGCTGAAACTTACGAGTGCGATGTGCTCGTGGCCGGATCGGGTTGCTCCGGCATGTCGGCCGCGATCACCGCGCGCCATCGTGGGCTCGACGTCTTGATCGTGGAGAAGGAGCCGCGCTTCGGCGGCACCACCGCCCGCTCCGGTGGCTGGCTCTGGATTCCCGGCACCTCGCTGGCGAAGGCGTACGGCATCGAGGAAACGCCGGAGCAGGCCCGAACTTATCTGCGGCACGAGGCCGGCAACAATTACGACGCCGCACGCGTCGATGCCTTCCTGAGCGCCGGCCCCGAGGCGGTGGATTTCTTCACCACCAAGACCGCGCTGCGCTTCGACATGCCGCTGGTGTTTCCGGATTATCACGCCGAGGCACCCGGCGGCGCGCAGGGCGGCCGCTCCATGGTGACGCGCCCATTTGACGGTCGCGAACTCGGCGACCTCGTCAAGACGCTCGGCATGCCGCTGCCCGAGCTCACCGTGTTCGGCATGATGCTGGGCTCCGGCAAGGAGATCATCCACTTCATGCGGGTGACGAAGTCGCTGACCTCGGCCGCTTATGTCGCCAAGCGCCTGTCGCGGCATCTCATGGACGTGCTGCGCTACGGCCGCGGCATGACGCTGACCAACGGTAACGCGCTCGCCGGACGGCTGGCGAAATCCGCGCTCGACCTCGATATCCCGATGTGGCTGTCCGCGCCGGTGCGCGAGCTGACGGTCGAGAACGGCGCGGTGACCGGCGCGATCGTTTCGCGTGAGGGACGCGACGTACGCGTCCGCGCGCGCCAGGGCGTCGTGCTCGCCTGCGGCGGCTTTCCGCATGATGTCGAACGGCGCAAGAAGATGTTTCCGCATGCGCCCACCGGCAATGAGCACTATTCCCCGGGACCGACCGGCAATACCGGCGATGGACTGCGTCTGGCAGAGCGCGCCGGCGGTCGCATCGAGGATCGCCTGCCCAACGCTGCAGCGTGGGTCCCGGTGTCGCTGACCACGCGCAAGGACGGATCGAAGGGCGTGATGCCGCATTTCATCGACCGTGCCAAACCCGGCGTGATCGCGGTGATGCGCGACGGCCGGCGCTTTGCCAATGAGGGCAATTCCTATCACGACTTCGTCCAGGCCATGATCAAGGCGGCGAAGCCCGGCGAGGAGATTGCGGCTTATCTGGTCTGCGATCACAGGACGCTGCGCAAATACGGCCTCGGCTGCGTGCCGCCCTTCCCGATGCCGCTGGGCCATCACCTGAAGACGGGCTATCTCCTGCGCGGCGATACGCTGGAGGCGCTGGCGGCCAAGGCCGGCATCGAGGCCAAGGCCTTGACCGAGACCGTCAGGCAATTCAATGCCGCCGCCCCGCTCGGACACGATGCCGCCTTCGGCAAGGGCTCGAAGGCCTATAACCGCTACCAGGGCGATGCGCTGCACGGGCCGAATCCCTGCGTCGCGCCGATCGAGAACGGTCCGTTTTACGCCATCAAGATGGTGATCGGCGATCTCGGCACCTATGCCGGCATCGTCACCGACGAGAACGCGCGGGCGCTCGATGCCGAGGGCCGCGTGATTCCCGGCCTCTATGCCGCGGGCAACGACATGGCGAGCATCATGGGCGGCAATTATCCGGGCGCCGGCATCACGCTTGGGCCGGCGCTGACGTTCGGCTACATTGCCGGCAGACATCTTGCCGACAGCGCTGCCAAGCGCAACGCGGCGTAAGCCACGCCAGGAGGCGCATGAAGAGGGAAAGCCGCGGCATCCAGTCGATCGAGGTCGGCGGAGAATTGCTTCGCGCCCTCGCAAGGAGCGGCGAGCCGATGATGCTGCGCGATCTCGCCCGCGAGGCCGGCATGACGCCGGCCAAGGCGCATCCCTATCTCGCCAGCTTCTCCCGTATCGGCCTGATCGAGCAGGACGAGACCACCGGCCGCTACGAGATCGGCGCGCTGGCGCTGGAGCTCGGCCTCATCAGCCTGCGCCGCCTCTCCGGCGTGCGCATCGCGCGGCCGAAGATCGCGGGCCTGGCCAGCCAGATCGGTCACGCGGTCTCGCTCGCGGTCTGGGGCACGCACGGTCCGACCGTGGTGCAGCTCGAAGAGCCGGCCCAACCGGTGCACATCGTGATGCGCGTCGGCTCGGTGATGGCGCTGCTGGAGACCGCGACGGGCCGCGCCTTTGCGGCGTTCCTGCCGGAGAAGACGATCAGCGCCGCGCTCGAAAGCGGGCTCGACCGCCATGGCGTCGGCTACAATCCGAAGCGCGCCGTGAAGGGCGCCAAGCTCACCGAGATGCTCGCGGAGGTCCGCAAGCATGGCCTCGCCCGCGCGCTCGGCGATCCCCTGCCCGGCGTCAACGCATTCTCGGCGCCGGTGTTCGATCATTCCGGCCATGTCGCATTGGTCATCACCGCGATGGGACCGGAAGGCACCTTTGATGCCCGCTGGGACAGCCCGATCGCGCTCGCCTTGCGCGACTGTGCCGGCGGCATCTCGAAGCGGCTCGGCCATGGGATGACGGTTGCGGCGGAGTGAGGGGCAAACTGCCCGCCTCACGACGACTGTCATTCCCCGCGAAAGCGGGGAATCCAGTACGCCGCGGCCCATCGATTCAACCACGACCGCCTCGGAGTACCGGATCGCCCGGTCAAGCCGGGCGATGACACCGAGAGTGGGGCGACAACGCCCTACTTGTCCTTCACCGGCACCGTGTAGTTCAGGATCAATCTGCCGCCATCCGGATAGATCGTCTGTCCGGTGATATACGACGCATCGTCACTGGCCAGGAACGCCACGACCGAAGCCACCTCGCTCGGCTCGCCGCCGCGGCCGGCCGGCGTGCGTGACATCACGGTCTTGCGGGCCTCCTCCGAGGTGTAGATTGACGAGGCCACCATGTCGGTCAGGATCGTACCGGGGCCGACCGCCACCACACGAATGTTGTGCGGGGCCAGCGCAACGGCGGCGACCGAGGTCAGCTGCTTCATGCCTCCCTTTGACATCGCATAGGTCGCCAGCGCCGGGATCGCCAGCAGCGCGTTCACAGAGGACATGTTGATGATGACCCCACCGCCACCCTGCGCAATCATCTGCCTGGCGGCCGCCTGCACGCCGAAGAACGCGCCTTTCAGATTGATGCCGATGATCTCGTCGAAATCCTGCTCGGTGATGTCGAGAATGCCCTGGTTGCGGGCGACGCCGGCATTGTTGACCATGATGTCGAGCCGACCGAACTCCTTCACCGCAGTCGCGACCAGCTGGTCCACATCAGCGCGCTTGGCGACATTGCCGACGACGGTGCGCAAGGCATCCGGTCGTCCGAGTTCGGTGGCCGTCGCAGCGAGGCCCTCGGCATCGATATCCGAGATCACGACCTTGACGCCGTCCTCCAAAAACCTCTTCGCGCAGGCCTTGCCGATGCCGCGCGCCGCGCCGGTGATAGCCGCGACCTTGCCGGATAGTTTCATGGGCTCGCTCCAGGACTTGTGACGATCTCAGGGGACGGATTCACGCAAAGATTCGTGGGCGCAGTCCGGCGTGAAACCAGGTGATCATGGAATAGATGTCGTAGACGGGCAATCCGACCTCGGCCTGAAGCGCGGCGGCATAAGGCGGCATGTTGGTGCACTCGAGCACGATGGCGCCGACATCCGGATTCCTTGCGACGAGCTCCTTGCCGGCCTCGACCACGTCGCGCTCGGCTTGCGCCACGTCCATGTCGTCCTTCTCGGCCTTGATCAGGACGCGGAAAAACTCCTTGCCCTTCTCCGTGCCGACCAGCGGTGTGTCGAGCGGCACGCCGGCGCCTTCGAGATGTGCGGGCGAGAGCGTCGAGCCCGACACCGTGACGAGACCGACGCGTTTGCCCGGCGGCAAGGTCGCCTGCACCCACGGCACCTGCATCAGCGACGAGGTCGCGACGGGAACGCCGACGGCCGCCGCGATCTCCTTCTGAAACAGCGAGAGGAAGCCGCAATTGGTGGTGATGGCTTCGGCCCCGAGCCGCACCAGATCCTTGGCCGCGTCGATGAAGTCGGGCAGCAGGCCGGCTGCGCCCTTCAGCACGACCTTCTCCGGCGAGGCCCCGCTCACCACGCGATACAACACAGGAAACGGCCAGGTCGTGCCGTTGCCCATGTCCCCGGGAATGCGGGGAAAGCGCGCCTCCAGCATCAGAATGCCGAGGGGCGCGCCGTAGATGGACTTGCCGCCACGGGCGATGCGGGGGAATGGGTTGGCTGCGGTGCTCATGGCTGGCCTCTCAGAGGAATCGCTCGGGCGCGAAGGGGCCGAGCGGAATCTCCGGCGCCTTGCCGCTCACGAGCTGGGCGACCAGACGCCCGGTGCGGGCCGAGCCGACCAGGCCGACATGGCCGTGGCCGAAAGCATAGACGACGTCGCGGGAGGCCCGCGCATAACCGATGCAGGGACGTCCGTCCGGCATGCTCGGGCGATGGCCGAACCAGGTCTTGATGCGCGAGGCCGGAATGTCTTTCGGCAGTTTCGGGAACATGCCGAGCAGGTGGTTGCGCAGGATCTCGGCACGCTTCCAGTTCGGCGCGGCTTCGAGGCCGGCGATCTCGACGGTGCCGGCGGCACGCAGGCCCTTGTTGGTCCAGTTCACCACCATCTTGGCGTCGGATGCCATCATCGAACTGCGCGGGCCGGATTCCGGATTCTCGATCATGACGTGATAGCCGCGTTCGGTTTCCAGCGGCAGCGGATCGCCGATCGAGGCGGTGAGCTGCTTCGACCGTGCGCCGGCGGCGACCACCGCAGCATCGCAAGGGATTTCGCCGTTCTCGGTGACGACGGCGACGAGCTTGTTCCCGGAGAGTCTTAGCCCGGTCGCCTTGTCCCGCACGTGCACCGCGCCGCTGGCGAGCGCGTGATTGGCGAGCGCGGCAACATAGGCTCCGGGATCGCGGCAGCGCCCGGCCTCCTCCACCACCACGCCAAACGTGTAGCGCGGATGCAGATCCGGCTCACGCTGGCGCATCTCGTCGGCGCTGAGCTCGAGCCATTCGACTCCGACCTTCTTGCGCAGCCGCCAGCCGAGATCGTTATCGAAGTTCCCGCGCGAGGTGAACACATGCATCACGCCGTTGCGCTCGATCAATTCAGGCACGCCGGCCTCTTCCGCGAGCTTCCGGTGCAGCAGCGGCGCGTCCTTCAGGAGGTCACGCAACGCGAAGGCCGTCTTCTCCACGCGTGACTCGGTCCAGCCGGACAGCAGATACTTGACCAGCCAGGGCAACGCCTTCGGCAAGTAGGACCAGCGGATCGCGAGCGGCCCGAGCGGATCCATCAGATATCCCGGCACCTTCTTCCAGATGCCCGGCTCGGCCGGCGGTATGACCGAATGCGACGACAGCCAGCCGGCATTGCCGTAGCTCGCCGCCTGCTCGCCGCCGGGCTCGCCCGGATCGATCAGCGTGACGCGATGCCCCTCCCTCAGGGCCTCGATCGCGCTGATCACGCCGATCGCACCGGCTCCGATGATGGCGACGTGGCGGCCGGCCGGCATGGCTTTAAGCCTTCACCGCAGGCGTGAAATCCTTGCCGACCGAGATCGCGCGCGGGTCGATGATGCAATGGAGGATCGACGGCTTGCCCGAGGCGAGCGCACGCTCGAAGGCCGGCGCGAATTCTTCCGTGCGCTCGACGCGCTCGCCATGACCGCCGAACGCTTTCGCATACATCGCAAAGTCCGGGTTCTTGAGCTGGGTTCCGACCACGCGGCCGGGATAGTCGCGCTCCTGATGCATGCGGATGGTGCCGTATTGCGAATTGTCGATGATGACGACGATCAGCGGCGCGTCATATTGCACGGCCGTCGCGAATTCCTGGCCGTTCATCAGGAAGCAGCCGTCGCCCGCAAAGGCGACGACGACGCGGTCCGGATATTGCCGTTTTGCCAGCACACCCGCCGGCACGCCATAGCCCATCGAGCCCGAGGTTGGCGCCAGCTGCGCGGCAAAGCTGTGGAAGCGATGGTGGCGATGAATCCAGCCTGCATAATTGCCGGCGCCGTTGCAGACGATCGCATCCTTCGGCAGGCGGTCGCGCAACCAGGTCATCACCTGGCCGTACTGGAACGTGCCCGGCAGCTCGCGCGCCTTCTCGGTCCAGGCGAGATAATCGGCGTGCGCCTTGGCGGCCTCGCCCTTCCACGCCACCGCGCCCGAAGGCTTCAGCGTCTCGACGGCGGCCGCGAAGGCGGCCGGCGTCGCCTGGATCGCAAGCGCGGGCTGATAGACGCGGCCGAGCTCCTCGGAGCCCGGATGCACATGGATCAGCTTTTGGCGCGGCGTCGGAATGTCGAGCAGCGTGTAAGACGAGGACGGCATCTCCGACATGCGACCGCCGATGAGCAGGACGACGTCGGCGCCCTCGATGCGCGCCTTGAGGCCCGGGCTCGGTCCGATGCCGAGATCGCCGGCATAGTGCGAATGGTCGGCGTCGATCAGCGAGGCCCGGCGGAACGAGGTCGCGACCGGCAGGTCGAAGCGCTCGGCAAACCGCGCGATGCCCTTGGTCGCCTCGTCGGTCCAGCGCGAGCCGCCGAGAATGACGAGCGGCGCCCTGGCGCCCGCGAGCATGGTGCTGAGCTTCTCGATATCGGCAGGCGCCGGCCAGCTCATCGCCGGCTCGACCCTCATGGCGTCCGCCACCGCCGCCGTCTCGGTCAGCATGTTCTCCGGCAGCGCGATCACGACGGGACCGGGGCGGCCCTGCATGGCGACGCGGAAGGCGCGCGCCACCAGCTCCGGAATGCGGTCGGGGCGATCGATCTCGACCGCCCATTTCGCCATGGTGCCGAACACGGCCTTGTAGTCGAGCTCCTGGAACGCCTCGCGCTCGCGCATGCCGGTATCGACCTGACCGACGAACAGGATCATCGGCGTCGAGTCCTGCATCGCGATGTGGACGCCATGGCTGGCATTGGTGGCACCGGGGCCGCGGGTGACGAAGCAGACGCCGGGCCGCCCGGTGAGCTTGCCATAAGCCTCCGCCATCATCGCCGCTCCGCCCTCGGCGCGGCAGATCACGACGTCGATCGGGCTGTCGTGCAGCGCATCGAGGGCCGCCAGATAGCTCTCGCCCGGCACACAGGTGACTCGCTCGACGCCTTGGGCGACGAGCTGATCGATCAGGATCTGGCCCCCGGTGCGGGCGTTGCGGATGGTCATGTCGGCTCCCTCAAAAGGCACTTTCGGGAACTGGGTAGGACAAGCCGGAAGAGTGCGCAAGATCGAAAGACCTCTCATAGCCTGCGCAGGCGTCATGCCGGTCCCTGCCGTTTGCACTCCGGCCCGCGCGACCGCCGCTTATGAAGGGGACCCACGAGTGGATGAAGGACTTGGGATCGTCGCGATGGCGAGCTTGCAGTTCTTCCATTACGATCGGGTCGGAATTGACTCGTTGGGAGCGCCTGAATGCAAACCATCGGCCTGATCGGGGGCATGAGCTGGGAGAGCACCGCGCTCTACTACAAGCTCATCAATGAGCGGGTACGCGACCGCATGGGAAAGCTGCATTCCGCTCCACTCTTGATGTATTCCTACGATTTCGAGGAGATCAAACAGATGCAGTACGGCGGCCGCTGGCAGGAGGCGGCGGCCAGCCTTGCGGAGGTCGCACGACGCCTCGAAGACGCCGGCGCGCGTGCGATCGTGTTGTGCACGAACACGATGCATAAACTGGCGCCGGAGATCATAGCCAGCGTGACCGTTCCGTTCATTCACATCGGCGATGCCACGGCGCAACGGATCCGGGCCAGGGGATATCGGCGGGTCGGGCTGCTCGGCACGAAGTTCACGATGGAGGAAGACTTCTACATCGACCGGCTGCGCGCGCACGATCTCGACGTCCTGATTCCTCCCGCGGACGAGCGCGCCGAGGTGAACCGCGTCATCTACGACGAGCTGTGCCTCGGGAACGTGACGGCGCCCGCGCGCCGCCGCTATCAGGAAGTGATGGCGGCGCTCGTCGGCGCGGGCGCGGAGTGCATCATCCTCGGCTGCACCGAGATCACCACGCTGGTCGGCCCGGACGACACCTCGGTCGAGACGTTCGACACCACCGCCATTCACGCCGAGACGGCCGCCGATTTCGCGATCGGATGATTTGATCTCCTCAACTTCAGCCCCCGTGCCGAGATCGAGGTGCCTGGAGACGTGGACTGTCCTCACCCACTCCGCTTCTGTCGTGCGCTCGCCAGCAGCACCAGCATGAATGAGGCGGCCGTCATCAAGGTGGAGATCGCGGCGATGGTCGGGTCGATCTCGTCGCGCAGCGCGGTGAACATGCGCTTGGTCAGCGGCTGGTACTGGCCGCCGGAGATGAACAGCGCGACGATCGTCTCGTCCATCGCCGAGATGAAGGCGAAGATGCCGCCGGCGACGACACTGGACTTGATCTGCGGCAGCGTCACCGCGAAGAAGCTGCGCAGGCGGTTCATGCCGAGGCTGCGCGCCACCATCTCCTGCGCCGGATCGAAGCTCTGCAGGCCCGCGAGCACGGAGATGACAACGTAAGGCAGTCCCAGCATCACATTCGCCAGCACGAGGCCGGGCAGGGTCGCCACCAGGCCGACCCGGGTATAGACGAAGAAGATGCCGACCGCGGTGATGATGATCGGCACCACCAGTGGCAGAAGCAGCGCCATATGGATAACGCGCATGATACGCAGCCTGGATTGGCTGACGGCATAGGCGGCGGCAACGCCGCAGGGCGTCGCGATCAGGACGGTCAGGAATGCGACCGCCAGCGTCACCCGCGTCGCCTGCATCCAGGCGGGACTTGAGAAATATTGCTCATACCAGCGCAGCGAGAAGGACGGCGGCGGGAACGTCAGGAAACGCGCGCTGGAGAACGAGATCGGCACGATGATCAGCAAGGGAAGAATCAGATAGACTAACACCAGCACGCTGATCACGTACCAGACAATCCGGGCGGACGAGGCGCGCATCATTTCTGTCCCAGCACGCGATCGAGCGAGATGAAGCGGCTGACCGCGAAGAAGATCACGAGCACGCTCAGGAGCAGCACCACTGCGACCGCGCTCGCGGCCCCGAACTGATTGTAGAGCTCGACATTGCGGCTCACCAGCATCGACACCATCACGGTGCGGCCGCCGCCGAGCAATTCCGGCGTGATGTAGAAACCGAGGCAGAGCACGAATACCATGGTGCAGCCGGCGAGCACGCCCGGCAGCGACAGCGGCAAGAAGACCCGGAGGAACGTCAGCGACGGGCTCGCGCCCAGGCTGGCGCCGGCCTGCATCAGATCGTTCGGGATCTTCTGCATGGTGGCATAGAGCGGCAGAACCATGAAGGGCAACAGGATGTGCACGGTGGCGACCACCGTGCCGAAGGTGTTGTGGACCAGCGCGAGCGGCTCGGAGACCAATTCGAGATGGCGCAGGAACTGGTTGATCACGCCACTGCGCTGAAGCAGCACCAGCCAGGCATAGGCGCGGACCAGCACGCTGGTCCAGAACGGCAGCATGACCAGGGACAGGATGAAAATGCCCCATCCTTTCGGCAACGAATTGGCGAGATAGGCCAAGGGGTAGCCGAGCAGTAGGGCGATCAGTGTGACCGCGAGGCTGATCTGGAAGGTCAGCGCGAAGCTGCGCCAGTAGATGTCTTCGGTGAAGACGCGGCGATAGTTCTCCAGCGTGAAGCCGTCATGGTAGATCGACTGCCAAGCCAGCCAGCCGACCGGCAGTACGATCAGAGCCAGGACTACCAGCAGCGCCGGCGACACCAATGCCAGCATCAGGCCGTGCTCACGGCGCTGGTGCTTTTGGGAGGGATCGGACACGGATGTCGCCAACGCTGCCTCGCTTGCTCACTTCTGCATGAACGATGCCCAGCGCTTCTCGGCGGCTTCGCCCGCGGGCGAGGACCACCAGGCATAGGACATCAGCGCCTGCTTGGCCGCGTTCGCCGGCTCGCTCGGCAATTGCGTGGCGCGCTCGGGCTTAATCACGCCCGTCTCAAACGCCTTCGGATTGCCCGGGCCGTAGTCGATGTGGAGCGGCAGGTTGGCCTGGTGCACGGGATCAACCGCCTCGTTGATGAACTTGACCGCCGTGCCGAGATTGGGCGCGCCCTTGAGGATGCAGAGCGAGGTGCTCTGCAAGATGCCCTGGTTGTAGGTGAAGGAGACCTTCGCGCCCTCCTTGGCGACGGCGCTGACGCGGCCGTTCCAGGCCATCTCCATATCGACCTCGCCGTCATTCAGCAGCTGTGCCGACTGCGCGCCCGAGGTCCACCACACGGTGATGTGCGGCTTGATCTCCTCCAGCTTCTTGAACGCGCGGTCGACGTCCAATGGGTAGAGCTTGTCGGGTGCGACACCGTCGGCCATCAACGCGGCTTCGAGGGTTGCGATCGGATGATTGCGCAGCGCGCGGCGACCGGGGAATTTCTTCACGTCCCAAAAATCGACCCAACTGTTCGGCGCGTCCTTCGGGAACGTCTTCTGGCTGTAGGCGAGCACGCTGGAATAGAATTCGTAGGACACCGAATATGGGCTGCGATACGCCTCCGGCATCGCTGCGGCGTTCGGAATCTTCGAGAAGTCGAGCTTCTCGATCAGGCCCTGCTCGCCGCCGCGCAGGCAATAGCCGGTCGGGGTATCCACGACGTCCCAGATTGGCTTGCCGCTGCCGACCTGCGTCTTGATCGCGGGCCAGGCGTCGGGGATGGAATCCTGGTTGATGGTGATGCCGAGCTTCTTGGCGGAAGGATCGAGGATCGCCACCGTCTGCGCCTGCTGATACGCGCCGCCTTGCGAGACGAAGGTGATCTGCTCGGCGGCGCCGGCTGCAGTGCCGAGCGCGACTGCACTGATCGAAGCGCCCAACAAGGCGTAACCAAATCCGGAATTCCGTTTCGTCGTCATCCTCGTATCCTCCATCGCCAAAGAACTCTCACTGACCGATCGCATCGAGAAACTGGTACCAGCCGGCGACCATGCGGACCGCGGGCTCGCGCAGCGGATAGAGTGGAATGGGCTTCATGCGCCTGACATCGAGCAGGCCGACCTCCGGCGTCTCGCCGCGCACGAAGGCGGCAAGATAGCGGCCCATCAGGCTCGACATCGCAACGCCGGCGCCGTTGTAGCCCATCGAGACCAGCGTGCGGTCGTCGAGCCGGCCCATATGCGGCACCGAGTCCATCGTCATCGCCACGAGGCCCGACCATTTGTATTCGAGCGGGACATCGGCGAGATCGCCGAAGATGCCGACCATTGCCTTACGCAGTGCGTCGAAGGCGGCTTGCGAGTCCTGCTTGCCGAAGGCGCCGCGGCCACCAAAGATCACCCGATTGTCCACCATGCGGAACCAGCGCATCATGCGCTTGGTCTCGGTATAGGTGCGCCCCGTGGGCATCAGCCGTCCAGCCAGATTGCGCGGCAACTGCTCGGTGGCGATGATGGCACTGCGGAACGGGATCAGCGTGCGCTGCATCTGCGCAGTCGCGCCGGTCAGGTCGGAATAGCTGTTGGTGGCGACGATTGCCTGCTTGGCTCGCACTGCACCTTGCGGCGTCTCGGCAACGATACCGCCGCTCTCCTTCCGCAGCCGCACCACGGGTGATTCCTGGAAGATCGGGACGCCGCGGCTCGCAACGCCATTTGCCAGACCACGCAGATAATTCAACGGATGGATGCCGCCCGAGCCGGGATTGAGCACCCCGCCGACGAACATGTCGGAGCCGGTCTCGTCCCGCACACCGTGCTTGTCGAGGATGCGGACCTCGGCCGAGCCCATTTCGCGCGTCATCCAATCGGCCTCGCCGATCGCGGTCTTCAGCGTCGTCTCGTTGTGCGCCGCCTTGACCTGGCCGGTGCGCGTGAGGTTCGCACTCGTGATGCCGAACTCGGAGACAAGTTCCTCGACCATGTCGGTCGATTCATGCGCGATCTCGTACATTCGCTTGGCCATGGCGCGGCCATGTGCGGCGTCGACCTCACGGAACGAGAGGCGAAACTTTGCGGTGATCACGCCGCCATTGCGCCCGCTCGCACCCCAGCCGGGTCGATTGGCCTCCAGCACGATTGGCGACAGGCCGTCTTTGGCAATGTGGTGCGCGGCGGAGAGTCCCGTATAGCCCGCCCCGATGATCACCACGTCGGCCTGCTGCTCGCCTGACAGCACGGGAAACGCACGCGCCGGCTCGGCCGTGGCTTCCCACAGCGAGTTGACCGATGGCAGCTCGCTCCAGTCCCGTGTCATGCCCGTGCTCACAACGTTAGACCGCGGGCCCGATGGCCGCGTCCGCCAGCGCCTTCAACGTCGGGTAATGAAAGTCCGGCTTGGTCAGCGTCTCCACTGCCGGCGTGCCGCCGAAGCCTGCAATGCCCTGGCGGCGCTCGATCCAGCACACCCGGTAGCCGAGCTTCCGCGCGATCCCGATGTCGTGATACTGGCTCTGCGCGACGTGCAAGATGTCCGACTGCTTGTAGCCGAAAGCGGACTGGCGCCCCTTGTTGTAGGCGAAGAATTCCGGATTCGGCTTGGCGACACCGGTATCGTCGGCGCACACCGTATCGTCGAAGGGATCGCCGAGCGCGTGGGCATAGCAGGACAGCGCGACGCGGTCGGCATTGGTCATCGCCACCAGGCGGAACTTCGTGCGCAGGCGCTTCAGCGCCTCGACCGAGTCCGCGAACGGCCCCCAGCGCAGCACCGAGAGCTGGAACACATCGCAGGATGCATCGTCAGCCGGCAGCCCGAGCTCTTTGGCGAGATGGCGATAGACGTGGAACATCGCCTCGCTCGAGCGGCCATAATGCTTGTCGCGGCCGCGCTTGTACGGCTCGAAAATCTGGTCGTCGCTGAGCTCGGCCGACGTCTTGCCGGAAATCTTGCGCACTGCGTCGAGGACGCCAGTCTCGAAATCGATCAAGGTACCGACGACGTCGAAGGTGAGAACCTTGAAATTGCTGAACGCGGCTTGGGTCGACATGTCAGTTTCTTCTCTCAGGTTGAACAAGGCTGGCTTCAGTCCACCCGGGGCACGACGATGGTGTCCTCGGGGTGAAGGGTGACCGTGAGGCTGCCGCCAAGCGGCGGAATACGGCTATAGGCCTGGTGATAGCTCGGCTGGCGCAGGCTGAGCGCGATGCCGTCAGCGAGCGACAGGAAGATGCGCAGGCTCTCGCCCTGGTAGACGATGTCGGTGACCGTGCCGGTCAGCCGGTTGCAGGCGGCATCCTGCGCCCCATCGTCGATCAGGAGCTTTTCGCTGTGCACTGCGAGCATCAGTGCATCGCCATCGGGAATGGCACGGGCGCTGCGCAGCAGCGCATTGCCTAGCGCGACGCAGGCCGCATCGACACGGCGAACGGGCAGCATCGTCGCCTCCCCGATGAAGCTCGCGACGAAGGAATCTGCCGGATGGTCGTGCAGGCGCTCGGGTTCGTCGATCTGGATCAGCCGGCCGTCCTTCATCACGGCGACCCGGTCGCTCATGGTCAGCGCCTCGCGCTGGTCATGAGTGACGTAGATGATGGTGGCGCCGATGCGCCGGTGCAGCGCGCGCAGCTCGATCTGCATGGATTCGCGCAACTGCTTGTCTAGCGCGGAGAGTGGCTCGTCCATCAGGATCAGGCGCGGCTCGAAGATCATGGCGCGCGCCAGCGCCACGCGCTGACGCTGGCCGCCCGAGAGCTGGGCGATGCCGCGCTCCTCGTAGCCGGCGAGCCCGACCATGCCGAGGGCCGCGCGCACCTTGTCGGGCCAGCTCGCCTTCGGCAGGCGACGCGCGCGCAACGGAAAAGCGACGTTCTCGCCAACGCTCATGTGCGGAAACAGCGCGTAATTCTGGAACACGACGCCGATGTCGCGCTTGTGCGGCGGCATGTAGGTGACGTCGCGGCCACCGAAGAAAATCGATCCGCTCGATGGCAGGATGAAGCCGCCCAAAATGCCGAGCAGAGTGGTCTTGCCCGAGCCGGAGGGACCGAGCAGCGAGACGAACTCGCCGGCACCGACGTTGAGAGAAACGTCGTCGAGGGCGCGGACGGCGCCATACGCCTTGCTGGCCGACCTGATCTCGACGCTCTCCGCTCGTTTGTCCAACGATCGACCTCACCCATCCCTGCAATGGCGTGCCTCACTGCGCGCCATAAGCCTGCTTTATAGACAGGCATCTGGAGCACTCGCGGCTGCAGCGTGCGCTGCAACCGATCTTCTCTCCGATCCCTTGTCTGTAGGCCGTCATGCCAATGACAACAGACTTGGCAAAACTCGGCAATTGCCAAATTCTCACCGCGCCCATAACATGACGTTATGCCCGAGCTGCGCCGGATGCTGCCTTCCAGTAACGCCCTGTTCGTCTTCGACGCAGCGGCGCGCAATGGCAGCTTTACAGCCGCAGCCGCAGAGCTGAACGTCACGCAGCCGGCAGTAAGCCGGATGCTCGGCCAGTTTGAGGAGCATCTCGGCGTTCGCCTGTTCGACCGCACAGCGGGACGCGCGGTACTTACCGAGGAAGGCGAATTGCTCTATCGCCGCGTGCTCGAAGGCTTTCGCAGTATCGAGACCGGCCTCGTCGAGATCGAGCGGCGCCGCAAGGGCACCGAGACAGTGACGCTATCGGTCTCATCAGCCTTCACCACGCATTGGCTGATGCCGCGCATCGACAAGCTGCAGAAGCGGTTTCCGGAGGTCGATCTGCGCTTCCAGCTCATCTCCGGTGCACTACGCGGACCGGTGGAGAATGTCGATCTGGGCATGCGCTTTCGCGACCGTGACGAGCCGTCCTCCGGCGGCACGCTGGTGATGAAGGAAGTCATGCTGCCGATGTGCAGCCCCGGCTATCTCGGCGAGAGCGATCCCACCGAAGGCAACACCATCATCCGCCTCGCAGAGACGCCGGGAGACTGGTCCGCGGATTACGCATCGCTCCTCACCGGACGCCGCGGGGCGGCGAAAGCGCTGAGCTTCACCGACTATGCGGTCGTGGTGCAGGCCGCGCTGCTCGGCCAGGGCATTGCGCTCGGCTGGCTGACGGTGGCTTCGCATTGGCTCCTGACCGGCGCGCTGGTGCCCGCCTCCGGCACGCTTACCACCACGCGCCGCATCTGCGAATTCCTGCCGCCGCGCAACCGGCCGATGCGCCCGATCGCCGCCGAGATCCGCGACTGGATCATCGCGCAGATGAAAAGCGAGATCGTCGCGATCGACCGTCTTTATCCGAAACTCGGCGCGATGGCGGCGTGTTATTGATGTTCTTCCCTCTTCCCGCATGCGGGGAGAGGTGACGATCCCGCAATTCCGCGACCGGCTGGAGACCTATCGCGACATCACGGCGGCGATCTTGCGGCAGCATCATCTCGATGAGCTTCTCGCACGTGTCGCGCCCGTCGCCGAGCAGTTCGGGCTGTCGCTGCCGCTCGGTGCCAAGCCGCGCCTGCGGCTCTCGGCCGGCGGTGGAGACGCTCGTCTCGGCTGGATTGCATCTTGAATGCTGCACTGCGGCCAAAGTCGACGGAAGTCGCGCTTGATTTTTGCCTGCCATTGCCGCACCCGAGAGCAATGGCAAAGGACAGCAAGGTCATCGCCGCCAACGCGGCCTTCTACGCCGCCTTTTCGACCGGCGACTTCGACGAAATGAAGCGGATGTGGGCGGATGACGACGCCATTTCCTGCATCCATCCCGGTTGGCCGGCCATCATCGGGCGCGCCACGGTGATCGGAAGCTGGCGTGACATCCTCCAGAACCCGGAGCGGCCGCAAATCGTCTGCGCCGAGCCGCAGGCCATCGTCGACGGCGACAGCGCGCGCGTGCTGTGCATCGAGATCGTCGACGGCACCGCTTTGGCGGCTGCGAACCATTTCCGCCGCGTCGGCGACGACTGGCGCCTGGTGCATCACCAGTCGAGCCCTATCGCGCAGATTGTCGAGCAGGCCGAGGACGATAGAACGAGTCACCGCGTCCACTGAGCGCAGCGATCACGCCTGCGTGATCTACTGTGCATGGGGTTGTTCTTCGGTTTTTGTGTCGCGGCGCCGAGCTCCGACAGATCGTCCAGCACGACTCGCGCCGCGGTGAAGTCGTCCTCTCCGAAGAACATGCTGCGCGTAATCAGAACCGGGACGCCAGCGCGGGAGGCCGCGATCAGGCCGTTGCTGGAATCTTCGACCGCGACGCAGTCGGGCGCATCCAGCTTCAGCCGCGCCAGCACTTCGAGGTAGACGTCCGGCGCCGGTTTCTTGTGCCTGACATCGTCGCCGGCGACCACCGCGTCGAACTCCGCCGCCCAGCGCGTTCCCAAAGCCTGCGAGAGCAGCGCATCGATGTTGCCGTGCGAGGTGGTGGTCGCGATCGCAAGCCGCTGGCCGCGCGCCCTTGCTGCTGCGAGCAGTCCCGCCACGCCCGGCCGCAACGGGCAGCAGCCGGTGTTGACGAGTTCGGCAAAGTGCGCGGTCTTGATGCGGTGAAGCTCGGCGACGTCCTCGTCGACCAGTGGCGCCGCGGTCCGCAGCGATGCATGGTAGGCGCGCATGCGCTCCTTACCGCCGGTCACCCGCAGCAGGTCCTTGTAGACGGCGCGATCCCAATGCCAGTCGAGGCTCTGGCGGGCGAAGGCAAGGTTGAAGGCCTGCCGATGCAGTTCCTCGGTTTCGGCCAAGGTGCCGTCGACGTCGAAGATCAGCGCCGCCGCGCGCCGGATCAGTTCGTCGGCATCGCATCGCGCGGCCGCAGGCGGTGCCTGCATCATCGCCCCGGTCGCCAACGACGCCTCCCTTCCGATCTGCCCGTGATGGGCGAGCATCCCTCGAAGCGGCGGACGGGACAAATCGCAATATCTTTTGCCGGACCCAAAAATCTCTTATGAGCGAAGGACGCGCAGCTCGCGCGGGAACTCGGACCTGCACGGGAAACGCATGCGACTCTTCATCCTTGGCCTCGGCTACAGTGCCCGGCACTTCGTCCGCCAACACGGCGGCAGCTTCTCGCACGTCGCCGGCACTGTGCGCGATCCCGCGCAGCGGGACGACCTCGGCGGCCTGGAGGTGCATGCCTTTTCCGACGGCGCTTCCACCCCCGCGACCGTTCAACAGGTTCGCGAGGCCGATGTGCTATTGGTGTCGATCCCGCCCGGAAGCTCCGGCGATCCCGCGATCGCGGCGTTCGGCGACGTGCTCCAGGCGGGGCGCCGCAGGGTCGTCTATCTCTCCACCATCGGCGTGTACGGCGATCACGGCGGCGGCTGGGTCGACGAGAGCACACCGCCGCAGGCCATACTGGAGCGAACGCAAATGCGGATCGCAGCGGAGCAGGCCTGGACGGACACGACGCACGGCGATGCCGCGATCCTGCGGCTTGCGGGCATCTACGGCCCCGGCCGCAACCCGCTAGCGACGCTGCGCGCGGGAACGGCGAGGCGCATCATCAAGCCGGGACAGGTCTTCAACCGCATCCACGTCGACGACATCGCGAGCGCAATCATGGCCGCTGTTCATCACCAGGGCGGCGGCATCTGGAACATCTGCGATGACGAGCCCGCGCCGCCGCAGGACGTGATCACTTATGCAGCGAAACTGATGGGCGTTACACCGCCGCCCGAAGAGGCGTTCGCCACTGCCGAAATGTCGGCGATGGCGCGCAGTTTCTATGCCAGCAGCGCCCGCGTCTCCAACGCGAAGTTGAAGCACGAGCTTGGCGTCACGCTGGCCCACCCGACCTACCGGCAGGGCCTCGATGCGCTCTGGCGCGCGGGTGAAGGACGATAGTCCCGTCGATTCCACATCGATCGTCATGATCGCGGCGGCTGCCGCCCGTCACGCGCAATGCAGCGCACGCTGCACCGCTGCTGAAGTCAGCGTCGACGGCGACCGGCACGCCCGGAAAGTGCGAGGGCGGCCGCTTCGACCGCCCTCTTGCCATCCAACATCAGCTCAACACGCCATACTTCCTGAACCAGGCCTGCGCCTGCTTCCAGGCATCTTCCGCGGCGTCCTTGCGGTAACTGCCGCGGTAGTCGGCGTGGAAACCGTGCGGCGCTTCGGGATAGATCCTGAATTCGGCCGCCTTCTTGTTCTGCTCGAGCGCGGCCTTCATCTGATCGACCTGGGCGACCGGAATGCCGGAATCGGCGCCGCCGTAGAGGCCGAGCACCGGCGCCTTCATTTCGGGCGCGAGCTGCATCGGGCTCTTCGGCCACAGCGGATTGGCGGGATCGATCAGCGTACCATAGAAGGCAACGCCTGCCTTGAGGGCGCCGCTGTGGGCCGCGTACTCCCAGACTGTGCGGCCGCCCCGGCAGAAACCGATGATGCCGAGCCTGGCGGCATCACCGCCTTGCGATTCCGCCCACGCCACGGTCGCATCGAGATCCGACAGCAGCTCCGCGTCGGGCTTGGCGTTCACCACCGGCAGCAGATCCTTGATCTCCGAAACCTTGGTGAGGTCGACGCCCTTGCGGAAATAATAGTCCGGCGCAACAGCAAACGCGCCGAGCTTGGCGAGGCGCCGCGTTACGTCCCGGATGTATTCGTGAAGGCCGAAAATCTCCATCGCCACGATGATCACCGGCGCCTTGGTGTTGCCGGCCGGCCGCGCGAAGTATGCAGGCATCTCTTCGGAGCCGACCTTGATCTTGGCGTCGCCGGTCTGGAGGCCGTTGGCGTCGGTCGTGATCACCTGGGCACGTACCGGACCTGCCGCAAGCGTGTAGCCGGCGGCCACGGCCGCGCTGGCACTCATGAATCCGCGCCGCGAGACCGGGGCGCTCTTGGTCAGCCCGACAACGTCGGATGTCATGGTGGTCTCGAAGCTCATTGGTCTATTCCTTCCTGCTGATTGCGCCCGGGGCGTCGCATACGCCAATACTTGCGGGCGATACGCAAATCACCAGCCTGCGAGCAGGGCGCGGCTCCACGCGTCATCCTTCGGCGCCGTCCAGGTATTGGCCCATCGCGAAAGGACGGCGCGTGCGCAAGCAGCGACTGAATGAGTTGAGGGGTTCACGTTGAACGACATGCTCGCTCAATTCCAACGACACTCTGACATTGGCGCGGCTTCGCGCAGTGCCGGACTTAACCGTCCAGCTTCATTGCATCGCAACATCCATTAACCGAAAATAGCGGTTGTCTTCCGGCCAGCCGGGTCGTCAGACGTTGGCGATGTTGCACACGTTCGCGCTCTCGGCGCTCATAGGCGTAACAAACAGGCCCGGTAAAGGCGCCAATGACACATAATGTTGCCGGCGCGCCGCCCATTTCCGCCGACTCCCATGCAAGCCGTCGTCATTTGAGTGAAATTTTCGAAGGACTTGGGCCGCGCGGTTTACTCGAACTTTCTTTGTGACGCCCTAGTTCCACGCCCGAAGTTCCATCTCTCCGACACAGAGGGGCAACTTTCCCCACGTGGTCCGAAGTCCGGCGACGGATGAAGGAGCGCCTGCGGGTTGATGCTGGTCCACTCAGATTGCGCCGCCCAGAGCTCAATTGAATAAACGTATATCCGACTTGGAACTGAAATGAATTTGGCTCGCGAATCGATTGAACTGTTGGAGCAGGCCGCGCGTATCCTGTGGTTCGAAGGCACCAAGCACGGGTTGCGCGACCGCGAATGGATGGCGCTGCGATTCCTCTCTCGCGCCAATCGCTTCTCGCGGACGCCCTCTGCGCTCGCGAGCTACGTCGGCACCACGCGCGGCACCGCTTCGTTCATCATCGGCGAGCTCGAGCGGCTCGGCTATCTCGAGCGAAAGCGCTCCGCCACGGACAAGCGGTCGGTGACGCTGAGCGTGACGCAGCAAGGCAAGAAATTCCTGGTGCGCGATCCCGTCAACGTTCTCGTCGAGGCGATCGCCGTACTCGACGACGACGTCAAGATCCGCTTCCGTGACACGTTCCGCCACGTTCTGGACCAGTCGGACGCCGCCGAGCAGCGGCACCACACCGATGTTTGCAAGCGGTGCATCTTCCTGCGGGAAGATCGCATCACGACGGACAACAAGACGACGGTCGAGTTCAGCTGCCGCCTGTTCCGCGCCCCGATCGCGGAGGCAGAGGTCGATCTGCTATGCACCAGCTTCGAGCATCACCGCCAATAGAAGGCGGCGCTCGATCAGGGCGTCGCCTTGCGTGACGAATAGACGACGCCGCCGCTGGACTCCACCACCAGGCGCCCATTCTCGCTCCTGATCTCTTCGATGCGGCCAAGCCCCGGCACCTGTTGCCCCAGCACGGCCTCGACGACGCCGTTCGGGCCTTGCAGGATCGCGATGCCCTCATAGGCCTGACGAACCGACCAGCCCTTGATCGTCTTGCGTGGCGCCGACGCACGCTCGGCCGCAGGCACCGAGCCCGTGAATTCGGGCGCTGCAACCGAGGCCATCATCGGCCCTTGCTGCGGCGCCGGCTGCGCTTGCACAATTGCCGGCGCCGGAGTCTGGGCCTGCACCTGAGCGATCTTATCGAGCTTCGCCGTCGAAGACGAGCTCACCCGCTCGATACGGTCCAGGTTCTCGGCAAACCTGCCGAAGCGATCATTCGTCGCCTTGCTCGATTGATCGACGGCGGTGCGCAAGCCGTCGAGATTCTCGGACATTCCCGATACCTGCCTGCGCAGCTGCGCGACAGTCTCACGCAGATGTCTGATCTCCGCATTTGCCGTGACATTGTTCTGAGCGGGTTGGGTGGTGAGATATGCGATCACGCCGGTGCAGGCGCAGACCACCAACATGGCAGCGACCGCCAGGGTTGCGAGCGGCGCGACCCATGGCGGACTGGGTGGCGGCGGCTTCGCCACGATGACGGCCGGCTTGATCACGGCCGCCGCAGGTTTCGGAATCGCCATCTTGTCGAGGCGTGCCTTGGCACGAATCCGTTTCAATCCCTCGAGCGCCTCTTTCGCGAGAACTTCGTCGCTCGCCACGGCAGAAACACGCCTTGCGTCCGCAGCCGGCTTGGTCGCTCGCGTCGAATTATCGCCTGCCTCCGCAACCGGCTTCGTCGCCGCGGAGGCATCCGCGGTCGCATTGGGACGAGCTTGTCCATCGGACGACATGTGAAAATGCTCCGCTCTGTTCGAACTGTCGAACGGTGACGTTATTCGCCGAAGCTTGCCCGAAACGTACGCATCGCACTTTCATCGCGTGACGCCACTTGATGCAATCGCGCCATACACGCGGCGATAGTGCGACTCGAAAGACACACACTCGCCAAGACTTCGCCAAGCTGGAGGCGCGCCTCCGAGCGTGAGTCGAATTGTCGCACGAAGAAGAGAGACAGCCCGTGTCAATCCGGGGTTCAAATCCCTCGTAGGGCATGAATCACGGCAGCGCTCGGAAACAACTGTAATTCCAGCGGATGCGGAACTTTACAACCTCCATGATGCAGAACTAGTTAAACATCAAAATCAACTGCTACGTTTGGATGCATCAAGAAACAACCTGAAGCGAATCAACAGCATCAAGCAGACGTAGCAAACGGTTTGCTACGCACGCTTGATCGGAAATCGGCAATTGTTACGGTCCTACTCAAGTGATTCTCGCCGGTTGGCGAGGAGATCGACACAGTTTCAGTGGCGTTCGGACGCAATGAGCAACTTGGCGCAACTGTTCTAGTCGTTTCTCGATCCGCTCCGCGAGGTGATCCGTACGACACCCGCCGAGCCTCACAGTAAGCGTTTCAGTATCGAGTCGGAGTAGCAGGCCTGCGAGCAGCGGGCACTGAATGCGTAGGGCTGCCCGCGAATATCGACACCATAACAACGGTTCGCGGGAAGGAATGTCGTCAAACAGCATCGTTGCCGAGCCGGAGCATCACAACAACCAGCCGGCCGCAGCAAGTGCGAAACAGGGGCGAAAGACTGATGTTTATTATCGTTGATGATCGCGAGAGCGTCGCAAACAGCTACGTCGGAGGGCTCGTTCGCGAAGGCGTATCGTCCATCGGCTTCTCCTCAGGAGAATTCTGGGACTGGCTGCAGTCCGCGAGTGACGCAGATCTGGCGGCGGTGGACGCCTTCCTGCTCGGGGATTGCGATGCCCGTGGAAGCCTGCCGCGGGCGATGCGCAAGCGCTCCTCTGCTCCCATCATCGCCGTGAGCGGCCAGAAGATGCTCAAGAACACGCTGGAGCTGTTCGAATCGGGCGTCGACGACGTCGTGCACGTCCCGATCCACCTGCGCGAGATCCTCGCCCGGACGGCCGCGATCGCGCGCCGCCGGGTCGGCGAGCTGCCGAGGCCCTGCGAGAGCAGGATCCAAGTCTTCTTCAACGGCCGAGACCCGGAGATCGCGGGCCACGCACTCACCCTGCCCCGCCGCGAACTGCGCATTCTCGAATATATGGTCGCCAACCACGGGAAGTGGATCACCAAGACGCAGATATTCAACGCCGTCTACGGCATCTTCGAGTCCACCTTCGACGAGAGCGTGATCGAGAGCCATGTCAGCAAGCTGCGCAAGAAGCTCCGCGACCGCCTCGGCTTCGACGCGATCGTGGCCCGGCGTTATGTCGGTTACCGCCTCAACATCCCGGCCGGCGAGACCCTCGACGAGCAGGTGCAGGAGCTCGACGATGTCGGCATCCTCTTGAACAGGGCGCATGCCGTGCCGGCGGCATATCCGGCGGGCAACTGACACGGCATCTCCAGCGTCTTGGCCGGGCTTGTCCCGGCCGTCCACGCCTTCTTTGTGGCACAAAAAGACGTAGATGCCCTGGACAAGCCGGGCATGGCGAGCTCTGCTGAATGGTCAATTGCGGTTGCCCTCCACAGGGTGGGAGCAACGGACAGGTGTCGCCCTATCGGCCGATACGCGCCTCCACGCCAGCCGTCACGCGCTACGGCTTCTGCTGGAATTCTTCCTTGGACACGTAGTTGAAGTCCTCGACCAGAACGTCCTGGACGATTTCAGCCTGCATACGCTCATTGACACGCTGCTTGATGGCTGTCGTCAGGATGGAGAGATCGTAACGGGCGAGCTTCCTGAAATCGAGGCGATCGTCGGCATAGATCCTGCGGAAGGCCTCGTCGACAACAAAGGGCTCCGGCGGCACCGTCAGCTGGTGCATCGTCCGCCCCTCCACGGTATAGACGAAACGTGCGACGATGTAGCCCTGCACGTTGCCGTTCTCGACCATTGGCACGCTCAGGACTCGCGTCTTCTGATATTGCAGCCCGTCGAGATATTCGTCCTTCGCCGGCAGCAGGCTGCCATTCTCCTTCCAGTAGGCCACCGCATAGCTCGTGCCCACGGTGAGGATGCACACCCAGAGCCCCGCCAGCACAAGTCTGATCATTGTCCGTCCTGCGCTGCGCGGCCGGTATAGGTGCCGTCCGACTCGGCTTCCTTGATCGCCTTCACGATGATGGCGGCGACCTCGCGCACCGCGTCGTAGTGCATTTCCAGAATCGAACGATTCCGCTCGAGTCTCTCGCGCAACCGCTGGATCTCCTCGGTGATCTCGACTTCGCCACCAAGATGCATCCGCGCCCGCATCAGGCGGACGAACTCGAGCATGCTCCGGCTCTTGCGCGCGCTGAAATCGTCGAAATCGATTTTCTGCCCCGTCGCGAGCGCGACCGTCTCCTCCTCGACGATGCTCGCGAGCCGACGGATTGCGGCCAGCAGGCCGCGCACCTCGTCCGATCTCACCGCATCCGCAGCGTCAACCATCATCTCGCCGCCCGCGGCCGGCAACAGCACGGGGAGCAGCGCATCATTTGCTGCTGCTTCCGTCGTCGTCATTTCGGTGTCCGCGAGCGTCTGCTCCATCGTCATGGCCGCCGCGCCTTCTGGTAGCTGCATCGGAAGTTCACCCCTCAAGTTCTGTCACCCTTCTGCGGATCATGATCCGGCCTTCTCCGCAGCGCCCGGCCCATCCGGACCTGCGGCGGCGAGCTGCTTGGCGATGCCAAAGCCCTTGCCCTTCGCCAGCTGGTTGCCAAGCTGCTCTGCAAGCATCGACTTCCAGACGCCACCAGCCGTGCCCTTGCCAAAGATCTCCTCCGACTCTTTCGGCAACATTGTCTCGACGAAGGTCTGGAGGATGAAGGCCTCGAACTTCCGGTAAACCTCGCCGGAGGCCGGCGCCTTGATGACCTGCACCGGCGCGCCGTTTACCGCGTCAGACCTTACATCCGCAGCCTTCGTTGCGGATTGATCGGCAGCTGCCGCCCTGGCCCTGCCGACCTCCGCCTCCATCGCGACCGTGAAATCGGCATCGGAGGATTTCAATGCATCGAGCTTTGCGGTGGCCGCGCGCTGCGCCACGGGGTCGGCGGCTTCGAGCACATCGAGAACGAGGTCGGGTGTCGCTGTCACGATCATGTCTTGTTTCCCTTGGCGATCGCCGGCGTCCAATGGCTCAAGGCCAGGTTTGCGCCTGCCATATCCTCGAGCGATCGCTTCTCCGCTTCACGCAGCTTGTCCGCAAGCGCCGCCTTCGCGACCTCCTCGAGTTGTTTCACGCGGCGGCTTTCCGCGCGAACCCGGTCGAGCTGCTCCGAGGCCTGCGCCCGCACGCTGCGTGCGCCGACGCTGGCCCTGTTCAAACGCCGCGCGATCGACTCGCTCGACGATCCCGCGGGCGGGGCGCCATCGTTCAGGGCTCCGACCAGCCATTCCTGCTCGTCCTGCAGGCTACGCTCCTGCTCTCGCAATTGCGCGAGCTGCCATTCGGACAGCCGAAGCTGGAGCTTCACGAGAGAGACCATCCGGCCGAGCTTGTCCGCGCGCGATGTCATGCCCTGATCACTCCGCCAGCGCCAACGAGACACCGAGCATGAACTGCGTCAGCAACTCGTCGCTCGTGAGATAGAGCAGCAGGAAGCCGCCGAACAGCACGAAGGGCACCGAGATGAAATAGACCGGAATCGCCGGCGTCAACTTGTTGATCAGTCCGACCGCCAGGTTGACGATCACGGAGTAGACGATGAAAGGGCTGGTGATCCGCAGCGTCAGCACGAACGCTTCCGAGAGACGCCCGACGAGCAGGTCGAGCGCCATGCTGCCGCCGAGCCTGCTGCCGGGATGCCAGACGTCGTAGGAGTTCATAAGCCCGCGCAGCACCTGCCAATGCTGGTCGGTCATGAAGAACAGCGTGGTGACGGATGCCATGATCAACGGCACCAGTGCCGGCGCCGGGTCGGTATCTCCGACGGGCGTGCCCGGGATGTTGCTGAGCCCGATCGCGCTCGCCATCATGGTCGCCATGGTCTGGAGCGCCAGGAAGAACACCCGCCCGCCGAGCCCGATGACGCTGCCGACCACGAGTTCGGAGCAGATCAGGAGCGCCAGCGTCAACGGCGCCGCATTGTCCGTGAGCGGTTTCAGGACCGCGACCAGGACGGGCGTCAGCGCAAAGGTCGTGACGAGCGCGACGAACAGGCGCACCTGGGGCGGAACGTTGACGCTGGAATAGCCGGGCACCAGCATCAGGCAGGCGCCGATGCGGCAGAACACGATGAACGTCACCAGCACGCTGTCGGCGAGGCCGCTGATCACGATATGGCCCCGAGCGCCCTGATCTCGGCGCTGCGCGCAACTTCGACATGCGACAGGATGGGCAAGGTCGGAAACACCCGCTCCAGGATCATCCCAACATACGGTCGGGCTTCGGGAGTCACCGCCAAGACCACGCTGGTGCCGATCTCGGTGAACTTGCGGATCGCGGTGCTGGCCTCGGTCGCGAATTGCTCGATCAGGCGCGGGTCGGCGTCGAACTCGATGACGTCGCCCTTGGCGTCGCGCTTCAGGCTCTGGTGGAACGCGAGGTCCCAACGGTTGCCAAGACGGAGCACGTTGAGCACGCCATTGTCGGAGAGGTCGCCGCAGATCTGCTGCGCAAGCCGCGTGCGCACGTGCTCCGCGACCTGCTCGGAGCGGCGCACATGGGGCGCGATTTCGGCGATTGCCTCGAGGATGAGGTGGAGGTTGCGAATTGAGACCCGCTCGGCGAGCAGGATCTTCAGGATCGCCAGCAGACCCGAATAGGAGATCTGCGAGGGGCAGAGATCCTCGACCAGGCGCTTGTACTCGGGATCGAGCCGGTCGAGCAGGGCCCGCATGTCCTTGTAGGAGAGGAGCTGGGCGAGGTTCGCCCTGATCACCTCGCTCAGATGGGTGAGCAGCACCGACAGATTGTCGACCGGCTTGCAGCCCTGCCGCTTGACCTCGTCGGTGAAGGCTTCCGTCACCCACAGCGCCTTCATGCCGAAGGCAGGCTCGATGACCTCGTCGCCGGGTACGTCGGGCTTGCCGTCCTTGTCGACCAGCACCAGCACCTCGCCGAGCCTGAGTTCGCCATGGGCGACGCGCGTGTCGTGGATCCGGATCTGGTAACACTTGGGGTCGATCGACAGGTTGTCGGTGAGCTTGATCTCGGGAATGACGAAGCCGTATTGCTTGGCGAACTTCTTGCGAATCTTGGCGACGCGGTGGGCGAGCTCGGTGCGCGAGCCCAGCAGATGGACCGAGAGGTGGCCGCCGAGCGCCAGCTCGATCTCGGCGGTCTTGAGCTGCTCCTTGACGGATTCCTTGGCCTCCGCCTGGGCGCGCTCGTCGGCCTTGCGCGCATCCTCCTTCTGTTTCAGCGCGGCCTGCCGCTTCGGCAGCGAATAGCCGACGAAGGCCATAACGCCCCCGAGCAACACGAACGGCGCCATCGGCAGACCCGGCATCAAGGCGAGCACGAACATCATCAGCGCGGCAGCCGACACCGCGCGCGGATATCCGCCGAGCTGCCGCAGCACCGCCTGCTCCGCAGAGCCCCTGGTGCCGCCCTTGGAGACCAGAAGGCCTGCCGACAGCGACACGATCAGCGCCGGCATCTGCGACACCAGGCCGTCGCCGACGGAAAGCTTGGTGTAGACGTCGGCAGCGCGGGAGAGGGTCAACCCGTGATGGGTCACGCCGATGACGATGCCGCCGAAGATGTTGATCGCGGTGATGAGCAGGCCGGCGATGGCGTCACCGCGGACGAACTTCGAGGCACCGTCCATGGCGCCGAAGAACGCGCTCTCCTCTTCCAGTTCACGGCGCCGGCGCTGAGCTTCCTTGTCGTCGATCAGGCCTGCGGACAGGTCGGCGTCGATCGCCATCTGCTTGCCGGGAATGGCGTCGAGCGTGAAGCGGGCCCCGACTTCGGCGATACGCGTCGCGCCCTTGGTAATCACGACGAAGTTCACGGTGACGAGGATAGCGAAGATGATCAGACCGATGACGAAGTCGCCGCCCATGACGAATTTCGAGAAGCCGGCGACGACGTGGCCGGCCGCGTGTTCGCCCTCCCCGCCCCGCGAGAGGATCAGCCGCGTGGTCGCGATGTTCAGCGCCAGGCGCAGGATCGTCGCGATCAGCAGCACGGTCGGAAAGGCCGAGAAGTCGAGCGGCCGCTGGATCCACAACGCGACCATCAGGATCAGCGCCGACAGCGCGATCGAGAACGCGAGGCCGAGATCGATCAAGATCGGCGGAATCGGCAGGAACAGGATCGTGAGCATGGCCACGATGCCGCCCGCGAAGAAGGCGTCCGCTCCGAGGCGGCGCGGGCTGGGCAGGCTGGCAGCTAAGGTATCGGCCATGAGTCACCGGCAGAGAGGTCCGGCTCGCAATCTGCCGCGCAAAGCTTACGCGAGGGTGGTGGCAGGTCGCCGCCCGGTCAGAAGCCGCGCTCGATCCGCGAATAGACCAGCTCGGTGAAGGTCGACAGATGCGCGCCGATGAAGGAGCCGGAGATGGCGACGACCAGGAGGATGACGATGATCTTCGGAACGAAGGTCAGCGTCACCTCCTGGATCTGGGTCAGGGCCTGGATCAGCGCGATGACGGTGCCGACCAGCATCGCGGCGCCGACCGCGGGTCCGGAGGCGACGATGATGGTCCAGATCGCCGCCTGGACGATGTCGAGGGCGTCCCGCTCGTTCATGACTGGCTGATCGTGAGCCCGGGGCCGACCGCAACCTTCGTGCCATCGGCGAGAGTTGCGATGGAGCCGTCGCTGTTGATCGAGACGGAAACGACCTTGCCGCTGAAACTCGCACCGGTCGAGTCCGTGAAGCTGACCGTCTTCCCGATCAGCCCGTTGGCTTGCGACAAGGATTGCGACGACAGCAGTGCGTCCAGCTTTGCATTCGTCTGCATTGCCTGCTCCACCGTCGAGAGCTGGGCGAACTGGCTCATATACTGCGCGGTATCCATCGGGTTGGTCGGATCCTGATTCTTCATCTGTGCAATGAGCAGCTGAAGAAACGTATTGTAGTCCACGCTGTTGCTCGACGTCGCCGACGTCGTGCCGTTCGAACTGGACGACTTCTCGGTCGCGCTGGTGACGTTCATCTGGCCTCTCCGCTGTCAGGCAGCCTCGAATGGGGAAACGGTGGCAGAGCCGGCCAGGATGGCCTGCTCCACCGGAAACAGGGCGCGAATCCGCTTGAGCGCCTCGAAGTAGCGGGTGGCCGTAACCAGCTCATCGACTGCGCCTAGTCCATCCAGCATCTCGCGGTTCTCGCACACGGCAAACAGGGCGGCGAGATGCTGAGCGTAGAGCGTAGCCGCGTCCCGGACGTCAGTCGGGTTCATCAGCATGAGCTGGACGATGAAATAGAGCTGCCGCAGTGCCGTGGTGGCGTCAGAAGCCTGCATGACCTGCCCTTCGAGCAGGAACATCACGTCGTTGACGAGCTCGACCGAGACCTTGCGGTCCACGCGGAGCACCGCACCGTTGACGTAGATTCGTTCGCCGGCGCGCAAGGAGATCTTCATTAGAGCGCGTCTCGGATCAAGCGGTTGATTTCGATGAGCTGCTCCACGTCGTTCGACCGTTGTTCGCGGAGCCGGTCGGCTTCCTTGACGACCCACAGGCCGATCGAGATGATGTCGGCACGCAGCTTTTCGGGAAGTGCGTTCTCCGGGTGCGCCAGATCCTCGATGAAGATCGTCCACAGTCGCCGCACATAGAGCAGGCTTTCGACCAGATCCTCGACACTGAAGCGATCCTTCTGGATCCGCTCGAGCCGGTCGATGCCGAGGCTGAGTGCCTGCCGCTCGCGGCTGCGCGCCTCATAGGCACTGTCGTCAACGACTGCTTCATAGGCTTCAAACGTCATCGGGACCACTCTGCGCAAGAGACCGAACAACTAGACGAAGGTTACGAGCCTGACAGGGCCGCCTTGGCTCAGAGATAATTGATGAGGCTGATCTTCTGGAGCTGCGAGGTGAGCGCCAGTGCCGTCTGGATCTGGGTCTGCAGCGTGTTGACCCGGACCGAAGCCTCGGTCGGGTCCACCTTCTCCATCCCGACGATCTGATTGTTCAGAATGTCCTGCTGCGTCTTCAGCTTGGCGGTTGCGGTGGTGATCCGCTGCTGCACCGTGCCGACGGCGCCTCCGAGCGCAGCAAGATCGTTGATGGCGTTACCGACGAGGCCGATCGCCTTGTCCACGACGACCTGAAATGTCTCCTGGCTCAGGCTTACGTTCCCCAGGTCGGCCATCATCGTGTAGGCCTCGGCGAGCCTGCGAAAGCCGATCTGATTGGCGCTGACCGAGGTATCGGTGATCTCCGTCGTGGAGATGCGGCTTTGCATGGTCTGGTCGGTGGCCGATGACCAGTTGGTATTCCAGGCCGGGCTCGCGAACTCGGCATCGAAGGTCGTGTCGAGGAAGGTCTGCATCTGGGCGGGGGTAATGGTACCCACGCCGGGCGAGGATTGCGAGAAGCCGAAGGCCGCGAGAAAGTCGGCGTCGACCTGGTTCTTGCTGGCCGAGCCCGCGGTGTAGGGCGTGATGGGCGCGTTCTGCGTGTTGATGCCGGAGAACAGATACGAGCCGTTATATGAGACGTTCAGCGCACCGATCAGATCCTGGAGATTGGAGGCTGCAGGCGGCAGGATGACCCGGCCGCCGCCGTCGGTACTGCGTGCCGCGATCAAATCCTTGAGGAAGTCCGTGGCGGTCTCGCTGAGCTGGGTGATCCGGTTCTGCGTCACGTCCAAGCGCCCCGCGACCAGCCCGTTGGTATCGACGAGCTGATCGGCGAAGCTCCAGTCCGCCCGCAGCGTGAGGTCGCTCCCCGTCGTCGCACCGAGCTCGAGGCCGACGTCGTAGAAGCGCCCGGTGGTCGCCTCCGTCGAGGCCCTGCTGAGCGCCGCCTGGTTGCCTGTGATCGAATACCTCAACGACGAGGACAACATCAGGGTGGAAACGTAGTTCGCGCTCATCATGGCTCAATTCCCCACGGCAGCCAGCAGGCTTTGCAGCATCTCATCTACGGTCGAGATGATCTTTGACGACGCCGAATAAGTGCGCTCGACCTGGAGCATCAACGCCATCTCGTCGTCCATGTTGACGCCGTTGACGTTCGACAATGCGGTGATGCTGCGGTTGAGCAATGTGCTCTGGTACTCGGAGTTGTCGTTGGCGGTCTTGCGCTGGTTTTCGATCCAGCTCGCCGACGACGATGCAAAGTCGATCAGGCTGCCGCTCGGCTTGCCTTGCGTGGTCGCATCGAACGGCTGCGACGCATCCATGTCGCCGATGAGCTGCTGCAGCCGGGCCGAATAGCCACCGTCGCCGGCGGTGTTGTATTGGTAGGCAGGATTGCCGCTGATGGCGCCGTCGCGCAGCAGGTTCGGGTTGCCGCCCAGGGCCGGATCGACGGAGGCTGCAACCGAAATCGTACCGGCGAGTCCTACCGAGACGGTGGCGCTCGCGGGCATCGCCGGCGCACCGGGGTAGGTGAAGAGACCGGGAACGTCGGGCAGCGCTGCGGCCGTTTGATCGCTTTCTCTGAACGTATTGATCAGGCCGCGCGCGATTTCGTCGAGCTGACTCTGGTAGGTGACGGCGTCCTGGTCGCGCAGCTGAGCGAGACCCGCGAGCTTGCCCGACTTCAGTGGCATCACCGAATTGGCGCCGGTCACGGGGACGCCGTCGATGTAGACGGCATTGCCCGTGGTCGCGGCGGTGTAGGCATTCGTCGGCGCAAAGCTGACCGTCCGCGCCGTCTTGTCGAACAGAACGACGCCGCTATCCGCATAGAGCGCAGCGTCGCCATTGGGCCGGATCGACATGGTGACGCCGACCTCCTGCGACAGCTGCGAGACGATGTTGTCGCGCTGGTCGAGGTAGTCGGTGATGTCGTCGCCGGAGATCGTGCCCTTCACGATCGCAGTGTTCACGGTATCGAACTGGGAGAGCAGCTGGTTGATGTTCTGAACCGACGTCCTCATGTCGGCATCAGCGCTCTCGCGGACCGACTGCACGGTCTTGGTCGCCTGGTTGAGAGCGCTCGCCATGTCCTTGGCCGATGCGACGGCCGCCTGCGCCAGCGTGGTGTTGTCGGGGGCGTTGGCATATTTCTGGAGCGCCTGCTTCAGCGCATTGAGCTGTGCGGTCGGCGATTGCTCGAGCTCTGGATCGTCCACAGTCGCGGCGGCGATTCTCTGGAGGCCATCATAGATCGCGCTTTGCTTGGCCGACGACGAGGTCGCGACCAGGACGTTGTCGTAGAGCCCGGAGCTGGCGGCGCGCTGGATCGCCGCGACATAGACGCCGGCGCCGGGAAGATTGTCCAGCTCGGTCAGCTTGCGCGAGTAGCCGGTGGCGCTGGCACCGGCGATGTTGCGCGAGATGACCGACGACTGGATGCTCGACGCCATGAGCGAGGAGCGGGCCGAGTTGAGAGCGGCGGTAAGGGACATGGCGTGCTCTTGCCCGAAACGAGCGTTGAAGAATTCAGCGCTTCAGGTTAACGACGACATCCAGCAGATCGGCGCCGGTCTGGAACGATTTCGAGTTCGCGGTGAAGCCGCGTTGGGCCTCGATCATCCCGGTGAGCTCGTCCGCGAGGTCGACGTTGGAGGCCTCCAAGGCACCGGACTGGATCGTGCCGAGTCCGCCGGTGCCGGCATTTCCGGCCTGCGCGTTGCCGGAATTGAGGTTGGTCGAATAGACGTTGCCCGGCTCGGGCGTCAGATTGTCGGGGCTCGCGACGTCGGCGAGCATGATCGTGTAGAGCGTCAGTTGCTGCCCATTCTTGAGGATCGCCGTCACGTGGCCCGCATCGTCGACGTCGACCTTATCGATGGCCGCGGGAACGCTGCCATTGACGGTGGCCTTGAAGCTGAAGTCGGTCCCGACCTGCGTCATGTTCGACAGGTCCATGGTCAGTGCCGCACCGCCGGGGACAGTCACTGTGAGACCGGTCGGGCTTGCCGCGGCCAGCGCGCCCCTGCCGGCCGCCGTGGTGTCGAAGGTGAAAGTGGTGGCGGCCCCCAGCGAGGTGCCCGTCGCGGAGTCATAAACCTCTATCTGCCAGGTATCCGAGCCGGCAGCGGTCGCGGTGTGGGACATATAAACGTCAAGCGTAACGGCCTGGCCGATATTGTTGTAGGCCACGATCGAGCTCTTCGATGAATACGATGCCGGGCTGGGCGGACCTGCGATGATGGCTGCTTCCGGATCCAGATTGCCGGTCGTGAGCGTTGCCGTCGTTGACGGCACAGGCACTTGCGGAATCTGGGCAATGTTGACGATTTGCATGCCGGCCAGGCTGTTCTGCGAGAAGTTGGTCACCAGGCCAGGCTGCCCAAGAAGATAGTAGCCCGCCGCATTGACCAGATTGCCCTGACTGTCCGGCACGAAGGAGCCGGCGCGCGTTAGAAACTGCTGCGTGTTGTTGGCGTTCGACACCACGAAGAAGCCGTTGCCCTGGACGGCGAGGTCCGTGCTCGACGTGGTGAACTGCGTATGTCCGGGATCCGAGATGGCGTAGCGGATCGTGGTCTCGACGGCGCCAGAATCGTAATTGCCCGAGCCGCTCTTCAGGATTAGCGAGGAGAACTCCGTGGAGGCCCGCTTGTAGCCGGTCGTGTTGACGTTGGCGATGTTGTCCGAGACCGTCGACAGCTTGTTGGACTGCGCGCTCATTCCGGAAACGCCGGTGCGCATAACGCCATACAGGCTCATGAATTGGGCTCCTTTGGTAGGTTGCGGCTACAATGGGGCGTCTTGCTTGCGCGGGGCTGATGATTGGGCGCGATGCACAACTTCCTGTTGTCAGGTCGTTCTCGGCTGACATAACGAGCGCGCCTTGTCGGTCCACGCACCGAAGCCGCTCGAGACGAGATGAGCGACGATGTGACAGACGTAGCGCTTCTGGGCCGGTTGGTTGTTGGGGCCTGCATTGTAGCGGGCGACGGCCATGGTCCAGCTGCCTTCGCGCTGCTTCAGCTCCTTGAGGAAGCGCGCGGCGTACTCGACGTTCCTCGCGGGATCGAACATGGCCCGAACCGAAGCGAACTTGTCGCCGTGATAATAGTGGTTGATCTGCATGCAGCCGAGATCGATCAGCTTGATGCCTTTGCTGCGCATCGCGTCGAAATTCGCGATTGCGTCATCCACGTCCTTGGCGAACACCGTCTGGCCGGCGGCACCGAGAGCGTAAGGATGGAGTGCGCCGCGCCGGCCGGTCTCGGTCAGGCCGACCGCATAGAGAATGCCGAGCGGAATGCCGTGCTGACGCGCCGCGCGTGCCATCTCGCGCTCGCAGGCGCGCGCAGTTTCGGCGGCCGCCTGGGCGGCGCCTGCATTAGAGATAAACAGGGCCGCGACGAAGATGCGGCGCCACGTCCTGATCATGACGCGTCTCCTGACTGAACTGGCGCTCCTGGCGAGCCTGCTTGGCGCCGCCGTCCGATTGCCCCGACCACGTTCCGGTGCCGCCAAACGTGCCTTGCGACTGCGGTGACGATTGATGCTGACCCGCGAGCTGCGGCTGCGACTGGCCGGAGCCGCTCTGGAAGCCGTCCAGCGAGCCGTGCTGGACCGGCGCAACATCAGCGACATAGCCCGCCGACTGCATGAGGTCGCGGATCTGATCGCGTTGCTGGTCGAGCAGCTGGCTCGTGTCCTTGCGCTCGGCCGCAAGCTGGATGGACACTTCAGTGCCGACGAGGCGCAGGCGCAAGGTGACATTGCCGAGCGCGGGTGGCTCGAGATTGACGGTCAGTATCTTGAGCGGCTGATCCGGCGCGTTGGTCTGGGATGCCGCGAGATCAGGCGCCGCGGCCATAGTCGGTCCCGAGGACTCTTTCAGCTCGGTGACGACCGCATTGGCGACCTGTTGCGGAGCGTTGAACTGGGCCGGAGGCAGATGGGTCTCCTGCTGGACCACGGTGAGCTTGGTCGTCTCAGGGAGCGCGGCGCGCGCCGAGGTTTTGGCGGCCCGCTCAACGTTTGCCGTAACCGCCTCGAAGCCGGGTGAAGCCGGCATTGTGCTCGAAGACTCCCCACCTTGTGTCGACGCGGGCTGCGGCGCCATCGTTTGCGAGACGGCAGCCTGCGAGCGCGCGGCGGTTGCTGCGGTGCTGGGCGGAGTGCTATCGGACGGCGCCGTCTTCGCCGCACCCGTGGTGAGCGGGTCGCGCTTAGCCGCCCCGGAGCGCTCGTCGCGCGCGGGGGCATCCTTGTCGGTGGACTGCAACGCCATCTGCGTTTTCACAGCGGGCACGGCGGCGACCTCCTGCCCGAGCACCGCAACGGTGCTCGACTGACCCTGGATATCTGTCCCGGTGGCATGATCCACCGGAAGTGGCCTCTCGGACGACCCGTCGGCCTTCTTCTCGGAGGAATCCTCTGGAGACTCTGGCCGCTCGGACGCTGCGATGCGTTCGTGCAGCGCCGTAGCCTTCTTCGCCTGCTCGGCCGGATGGGCCAGATGCGTGCGCAGCGCTCCGGCGCTCGCGGTGGTATCGCCGCCATCATCGCCCAGGGCTTGTTTGGCGAGATTCGAGACGGTGTGGAGCAGATCGTTGAACGACGAACTTGCCTGCGACTTGACCCCGGAGCCTTTTGCCGAACGCGACGTCCCGCGCACATTGAGGCTCTCGGCAAGCGCCGAGAAGAGCTGTCCGGAGGTTCCACTGAGTTTGGTCATGGACGGCGGTCCCTGGTGAGGAGTTCGAGCTCGCCCAGCTGCTTCTGCGCGCGCGCGAGCATCCCGGTCGACGAGGCCAGATCGAGTCGCGCCGGCGTTGCCGGAGGTTTGTCGGCCGCCGCGGCGGATCCGCTTGCGAACGGCTTCCGGACGTCGAGCGCGAGCTGCACCGTGGCATTCAGGAGAGGAACGTCGCGCTCGGGCAGCTTCGCGCGGTCGAGCGCCTTCAGCTCGGCGAGACCGCCGTCATATTCGTCTGTGAGCACTCGCGAAGCGCCGCGGAAGAAATGGGCGCGCTCGCGTTCCACTGATGCGTCGGCGCTGAGCGTGAGGGCCCGCTCGCCGGCAAGCCGGGTCACGGTCAGCCGACCGCGCACCATGGCCGCGCGCGCGATCACCAGATACAGCTTGAGGCGGCTTGCGCGATCGATCTGCTCCAGCAGCGCGGCGATCCGCGCAAATCGGCGCTCGTCCAGCGCCAGGTTCGATTGCGTCAGCCCGGTGGAGAAGCGCTGCCAGAAATCGCCTGCATAGATCGAGTTGCGGTAATGGCGGATGTAAGCCAGCGTCAGGAACTCAAACTTCTCGAAATCCTCCGCTTGCCCCACCAACAGGATCTCGCGCCGCAGCGCCGCCTCCTCGACCAACGTGCCGGGCAACAGCAGTCGCGCCTCGTCCAGACGCTCGATCGCGAACGATGCCTCTGCACGCGCGAACAGTGCGCCCTGGACCAGCGCGACCTGTCCGCCGAGGCCCGAGGGAATCGTTCTCGGCTTGATGTCCTTGAGCAGCTCCCGCGCTTCCTCCTGACGTCCCTCGACATAGGCAAGCGCACCATTGAGCAGCCGCTCGTCGACCTTCATCTTGTCGCGCGGCAGCTTGCGAACCAATTGCGGCGCTCCGCCGCTGAGCAGGTAGATGACGACGGCCTGGCCGTTCTGTGGATTGATCCATACGCCGGGATCGGCAGCGAGAAATCTGTCGCCGATCTGCCGAATCAGCGCGATGTGGCTGTTATGTGCGGCGGTGTCACCGTTGGAGATACCGTCCTGTACCGCCTGTAGCGCGCGCACGAGCTCATAGGGTTCATCGAGCCGGGGCACAGATTGAGCAAACGCATTCGCCGCCGTAAAGAGCAGCAGCAGGGCGGCGTGGCGCAGCAGCCTGATCAAGGGCGCTTCTCCCGGATCAGGATTTCGATCCGCCGGTTCTGTGCAGCCGCCGGATCATTCGGAAGCTTCGGCCGCCGGTCGGCATAACCTTCGATATGCTCGATCCTCCGCGCGTCCACCCCGGAGCGAACCAGCATGTAATAGGCCATCTGCGCACGAGCGGTCGACAGCCGCCAATTGTCATAGGTTTCCGAGCGATACGGCCGATTGTCGGTATGGCCGCGCACGATGACCATGCCCTGCCGCTTCGTCAGCAGCGGGCCGATCTTGTCGATCACGCGGATCAGTTCGGGCCGCGGCTCGGCCGAGCCGACCGCGAACATGCCGAAGCTCGCATCGTCGGTCAGGCTGATCAGCAGACCCTCCTCAACCTGACGCACCTCGGCCGCTGGCCCCGCGCCCGCTTTGATGTCCGACAGCGCGTCCGCGATTGCGGACTGAAGGTGCTTGAGGGTCGGCTGCTGCGCTTGCGCTGCATCATGCGGTTCGGACTCTTTCGCGGTGTCGTTGGATCGCGCCTGCGCGGCGGTATTGGCCTGGACGCCAGCTTGAGCAGCGCTGCCCTCCCGTGAGGATTGCGTCGGCGCAGGCCCCGGCGGCAGCAGAGGCGACAGGCTCGCGGACGGGATATCCGCGTTTGGCGCCATGCTTCCGCCGGTCTCGTCCACCTTGGCACGACGCGCCGGCGGCTCACTCTGAGCGGCTACGGAGACATCGCGCGCGGAAGCATTCGGCCTGGGCTCGCTCTCGATGAAGCGATCCGCATCCTTGGACGCTTGCGGCGCCAGCCTCCAATAGCCGGGATCGAAGGGATCACGGTAGGCATCGCCACCTTTGAGGCCCTCCTCTTCGGCAGATGTCAGCGCGCCGGCACGCCGCTGGCCCGAAGACTGGTTCGCGCTGCTGGCGATTTCGGCAAGAGTCGCATAGGGATCGCGGAACAGAACCTTTTCCTCGTAGGAGGCCGGCTTCTCGGCCGTTGGGGAGTCGCCGCGGCGTTCTTCATTCGGTCCGGCCGGCTGGCGCTTGCCATCCTGGCCTTCGAACGATGACGGCTCCTTCTTTGAGAGGTCCTTGAGCCCCTTTGGGGCGGGTGCGTTCTCCGCGAGCTTGATCGGGTTGAAATAGCTCGCGACCACCTGCTTCTGGTCCTGGTTGAGCGCATTGAGCAGCCACATGACCAGGAAGAAAGCCATCATCGCGGTCATGAAGTCCGCATAGGCGATCTTCCAGACGCCGCCGTGATGTGCCTCCTCGGCGAAGGCGCTGCGCCGGCGGACGATCACGATCTCATGCTTGACCTCTTCCATGGCGGACTACCGGCGCGCCTCCTTAAGGCGTTCACTCCATGCGGAGATCTGCGTCTCGATCACGGTTTGGTCAGCGACGACGCGGACCTCGAGAGTCTCGGCCGCCTCATACACAATGCCGGTTCGTCTGGACGCTTCGAGTTGCGTCTTGACGAGATCGAGCAGATCGCTTGGGCCCGTGACCTTGAAGGCCGGCACCGAAGAGTTGCCGGTTAGCGCCGCGATTTGCTCGACCAGCGATCCGATCGCCTTGTCGCGCACCGCGTCCGTGAGGAACGGCAGCAATATCCGCGCAACGGAGCTTGCGATGTTGGTCTCGATCTCACGGCAGGCTGCCTCGAATCCGCTGACGATTGCGACAGCCTGCTGGTCGGACCATTTCGCCCGCTCCTCGCCCAGTCGGATTGCGCTGCGGACGCGTTCCTCGGCCAGCTTGGCGTCGCTCTCTGCGACGCCAGCCGCATGGCCGCGCCGATAGGCATCGTCCAGGAGATTGACCGACGGAGCCTCCGTCGCGGGCGGCGCTGGGGACGCCTGGGGTTGTGGCTGCGGCTCAGCCTGAGCATGCGATCGAGGCGGCGGCTCGCGCCGGGCTTCCTTCCTGGTCAGCACGTCCTGGATTTTCGGCGGCGGAGGCGGCGGCGACTTGACGCGGCCATTCGCATCGAACTGCGTCAGGAGTTTTCCGATTGCCGCGTTCATGCCGCCTCCTCACGCCGCATCCAGTCCTTAAGGATCGCTGCCGCCTGCATCTGGTCGAGTCGGACGATCTGCTCGAGCCGCTTCTGCGGCGTACGCTGCATCTTGCCTTCGAGGTCTTCGACGAGGTTGAGCTCCGTCTCCTCGCCCTCGGGTAAAGCAAGCGCTGCCGCAGCCTCGAGTTGGGCGGCCTCAGCCGCCTCGACCTGCTCCTGCTCCGCGCGATGGGTCAGTATCCCGTTGACCGCCGGCCGCAGCCCGAACCACACCAGCATCGAAGCGACGGCCAGGATCGTCACCGCGTTGATGACGCTGCCGAGCTGCTTGTTGATCATCTCGACGAAGCTGATCGGCGGCACTGGGGCCAGCTCACGCGAACCCTCGATAAAGTCGACGGCCGTCACCTGGATCTGGTCGCCGCGCGTCTTGTCCAGCCCGCCCGCCGTCGCCGCGAGCTGGCTTATCTCTGCGAGCTTGCTGTCGACAATCGCCTGGTTGCTCTTGTCGCCGAGATCCGCGACCAGCCGCGCCCGGTTGACAAGGACGGCAATGAACAGCTTCTTGACGGAATAGCCGTCGCTCACCGTCGTCGTCGTCTTGGACGAGACCTCGAAATTGGTGACGTCCTCGCGGCGGGTCTTGTCCTCGCTGGAGTTCTTGCCGCCGCCGGCATTCACCTGCTGGTCGGGAAGATTCTGCTGCACCGTGGTCGGCGTCGATCGGTCCGCGTTCTGCGAGGATTCCTTCTCGCGCACGGCCCGTACCGAGCGCTCGGCGCGGTTCTCGGGATCATAGACGGTCTCGTTGATCTGCCGCTTGTCGGTGGACAACTGCGGAGCGACGCTCACCTCGAAATTGTCGAGGCCGAGATACGGCGTCAGCGCCTTGCGGATGTTCTCCTGCACCATTCCGCTGACAGTCTTCTGCAGGCTCGCCATCTTGCTCGGCGCGGCGCTCGCCTCATCCTCTTCCGCGAGCAACATGGATCCGTCAGCGTCCAGCACAGTCACCTTGTCGCGGCTCATGCCGGGGACGGCAGCGGCGACGAGATGACGGATCGACTGAGCCGTGCGCGCCTCGATCGCACCGTCCGTGCGGAGCACGACGGACGCCGACGGCGGCTGCTGCGTTGCGCGAAACGAGCCGCGCACCGGCAGCACGATATGTACGCGCGCCGCCTTCACGCCTTTCATCAATTGCACCGTGCGGGCGATCTCGCCTTCCAGTGCCCTGAGCTTGGTGACCTCCTGCATGAACGAGGTCAGGCCGAGCGAGCCGATCTTGTCGAACAGCTCGTAGCCGGAATTGGCGCTGGTCGGCAGCCCCTTCTCGGCGAGCAGCATCCGGGCCTGCATGGTCTGGCTCGGGCGGACCGAAACCGCATCGCCGGCGGCGTTGACATCGAAGGCGATGTTCTGCTCGCGCAGCGCTGCGCCGATGCGCGTCACGTCTTCTCGGCTGAGGCCGGTGTAGAGCGTTTCGAATTCGGGGCGGCTGAGATAATAGGTTCCGCCAACTACGGTGACGAGAACCGCAAAGCCGATCAACCCCAAGGCCATCAGGCGGCGCGGCCCAAGCTCCAGCAGATTGTTGAGCAGTTGCTGTACCTGCGCACGACTGAGCATATGACCTCGTACCAATGCGAATGGTGAGGACACTCAGCTGCCAACCTTGTCTGAAGGTTGCGCGGGCCGGGAATGTGTCAGTTCGCTCGCGAGGCGTTGCAATTTTACAAGACTATTGCGCGGCGCAATAGGTCTCGCAGCCAAAAGCGGCGCTCGGGCGCATGACGCGCTCGGCCGCGGTGTAGTGCATGAATTCGCGCAGCGGAGGCTGATTGCTGGCTCGTCCCGTGCCTCGTCCGCCGATCATGGCGGGGACCGTGCTCCCTCCGAGGGAGCACGGCCGTCGTCGAAAGCGCTGCTTAGCCGCGGAACAGCGACAGGATGCTCTGGCTGTTCTGGTTAGCGATCGAGAGCGCCTGAACGCCGAGCTGCTGCTGGGTCTGCAGGGCCTGGAGGCGGGTCGATTCCGCGTTCATGTCGGCGTCGACGAGCTGACCGACACCGCGGTCCACGGAATCCATCAGGGTCTTGACGAATTCCGAGTTGGTCGAGATGCGGTTCTTGACCGCGCCGAGATCGGCAGCGGCCGAGCTTACCGAGTTGATCGCGGCGGTGACCTGCGCGATATAGGCATCGAGCGTGGTCTGGTCAGCGGCCGAGTCGGTCAGGGCGGAGATATTGATCGTGTCGACCGACGCACTGCCGCTCACGGTGTCCAGAATGCCGGTCTGCGTGGTCGAGTACAGCGTGTAGTTGGCGGTCGTCACCGTGATGGAGCCGATGGTGGGCGTGCCGCCAACCCGCGAATACGACGACACCAGGTTGAAGCTCGTCGGCGTGGTGCCGGTCGTCGTGCTCAGCCAGTTGATGCCGTTGAAGGTGGCCGAACTGGCCTTCAGCTTCATATCCTGCTGGATCTGCGTGATGTCCGCCTGGATCTTGGTACGGTCGATACCCGCGGTCTTGGCTTCCACCAGGAGCGCCTGGAGCTTGGTCAAGCCTGATTCCTTGTCGCCGATCACCGAGGTCAGAGCGGTGTATTCGGTATCGACGGTCGCGGCCGACAGGCCGAGCGAATCGGAGACCGCGGAGAGCGCGGCGTTGTCGGAGCGCATCGACGTCGCGATCGACCAGTAGGCGGCGTTGTCCGAGGCGGTGGCCACGCGCTGACCGGTTGAGATGCGGTTCTGCGTGGTGGCGAGTTGCGCGCTGACAGACCGCAAGGTCTGGAGCGCGGTCATGGCGGAGGAATTGGTGAGAAGACTAGAACCCATTTTGATGTCCCTTTGGAGATTGAATTGAGTTTTGGGGGACATACCGGGCTTGCACCGGTACGGCAGAGCGGCGTCATGCCTTTGGGCTCCCGCAAACGCGGGTTCGCGGCCCAACCTGCCGTAGCGGAGAGGTTAGCGGGCGAGGCTTGTGCGAGGCTTGTGGCTCCGTGCTCGAACTGCAACAGGCAGCCGAAATCTGGGCGCGCGCGGCGTCACGTCAAATGAAAGGCCGCGCTTCGCGAGAAGCGCGGCCCTCCCTCCATGAACGAGGTCTTAGCGGAACAGCGACAGGATGCTCTGGCTGCTGTTATTGGCGATCGAGAGCGCCTGAACGCCGAGCTGCTGCTGGACCTGAAGGGCGGCGAGGCGGGTGGATTCCGCATTCATGTCCGCGTCGACGAGCTGACCGACACCGCGGTCGACCGAGTCCATCAGCGACTTCACGAAGTTGGTGTTGGTCGAGATACGGTTCTTGACGGCACCAAGATTGGCGGCGGCGGAGCTCACCGAGTTGATCGCAGTAGTGACCTGCGCGATATAGCCATCGAGCGTGGCCTGGTCGGCGGCCGAGTCGGTCAGTGCGGAGATGTTGATCGTGTCGACGGAAGCACTGCCGCTCACCGTGTCCAGAATGCCGGTCTGCGTGGTCGAATAGAGCGTGTAGTTGGCGGTCGTCACGGTGATGGAACCGATCGTGGGCGTGCCGCCGACACGTGAGTACGACGAGACAAGGCTGAAGCTCGTCGGCGTGGTGCCGGTCGTCGTGCTCAGCCAGTTGATGCCGTTGAAGGTGGCGGAGTCGGCCTTCAGCTTCATGTCCTGCTGGATCTGAGTGATGTCCGCCTGGATCTTGGTGCGGTCGATACCTGCAGTCTTGGATTGGACCAGCAGCGCCTGGAGCTTGGTCAGACCCGAGTCCTTGTCGCCGATCACCGAGGTCAGAGCGGTGTATTCGGTGTCGACGGTCGCGGCCGACAGGCCGAGCGAGTCCGAGACTGCCGACAGCGCGGCGTTGTCTGCGCGCATCGACGTCGCGATCGACCAGTAGGCGGCATTGTCCGAAGCGGTGGCCACGCGCTGGCCGGTCGAAATCCGGTTCTGCGTGGTGGAGAGTTGCGAACTCACAGACCGCAGGGTCTGGAGTGCGGTCATGGCAGTCGAGTTCGTAAGCAGGCTTGACATTGCGAATGTCCCTTTATGTACGCGTTACATTTTCACGAGGGGACATACCGGGCTTTCACCGGTACGGAAGGGCGGCATCATGCCTTTGGACTGATGTGGGTGGGGTCCAACCCGCCGTGCTGCATCGCTAGCACGCCGAATCTTGCTCCCGGGTTAAGATCCGCGCGAATTTCGCAATGATATCATATGGTTAAGATTACCAGCCGCTAACCATAACCGGCTCGTCTCGCTTAACCATATCCAGCCGGTCGGACCGCCCTCGCGGCTCTCAATTGAATGAACGCACCAGTCCGGAGGCCAGCAGGTTCCAGCCGTCGATCAGCACGAAGAACAGCATCTTGAACGGCAGCGCCAGGATCGTCGGCGGCATCATCATCATGCCCATCGACATGGTCAGCGTCGCCACGATCATGTCGATCACCAGGAACGGCAGGATGATGAGAAAGCCTATCTCGAACGAGCGCCTGAGCTCGGAAATCATGAACGCCGGAATGATCACGCGCAGATCGACCCGCTTGTCGTCAAACTTCTTGCGGAAGCTCTCCGCGGCGAGTGCTTCGAAGGTCTGAAGATCCTTGTCCCGAACATGGGCCAGCATGAACTCGCGGAACGGATCGGTGATCTTCAGATAGGCTTGCTCTTCGGAGATCTCGTTCTTCATCAGTGGCTGGACGCCGGACTCCCACGCTTTGTCGAAGGTCGGCGCCATCACGTAGAAAGTCATGAACAGCGCGAGGCTGATCAGCACCAGGTTGGCAGGCGTGGTCTGGAGGCCGAGACCTGCACGCAGGAAGGACAACGCCACCGCAAATCGCGTGAAGCTCGTCACCATGATGAGCAGTCCCGGCGCCACCGACAGCACGGTGATGAGCGCCATCAGCTGGATGATCCGGCCGCTGGTCGAGCCGTTTCCCGGAGGCAACAAGGAATTCAGGTCCGGAATCTGTGCCGACGCCGCTTCGGGCAGCACCACCAGTATCAACGCCAGCAGCAGGATTTTCACTCTCACTGAATCACCAGCGTCTCGATGATCAATTCGCGCACCTTGCCGGCCGAGCGGATGTTGGCGCGCTCGGTCAGATCATCGCGCAGATGCTGGAGTCCGCGCGATCCCTCGAACTGCGCAACCGTCGTCGACCGCAGATAGGTCACGATGTCCTCACTGATGTGGGCGGCCAGAATGCCCGCGTCCTCGTCGCTCATGCTGTCGGTCACCATGGAGGCTTCAATTCGCGCCCAGTTGTTTGCCGGCGCGGCGAGATTGGTCACGATCGGTGACAATTTCCTCAGCCGCGCGCTGCCGGCGTAGCTCGACGCGATCGGCGGGGGCGTAGCGCTCTTCTTCGCGTCGGCGGCGACGCGCTCGGCGGTCGCGATCAGATGCAGGCCGGCAGCGGCGCCTGCGCCGATCGCGATCAGTGTCAGCGCGAGGATGGCGGCGATCAAGCGCATGGTGTCTCCTGCCGTCGCGTCGCGAACGGACCGGGCCGAGCCTCAGAATGGTGCCACGGCGTCATAGATCCGATGTCCCCATCCAGGCTGCTGTACGTCCGACAGATTTCCGCGCCCGCCATAGGACACGCGCGCCTCGGCGATCTTGTCATACGTGATCGTGTTTGCCCGCGAGATATCGCGCGGGCGCACGATACCGCCGACGTTGAGCACGCGCATTTCCGTGTTGACGCGAAATTCCTGCGAGCCGCTGATCATCATGTTGCCGTTCGGCAGCACGTCGGTAACGATCGCCGCGATCGACAACTTGATGTCCTCGGTGCGGTCGATTTGGCCATTGCCCTTGATCTGGGTGTTGGTGCTGAGATTGGCATTGGCTGAACCCGTGTCGTTCCATCCGGCGACGTCCATCAGCCAGTCGAGCCCGAACTTGACCTGGGAATCGCGGGAGCGGCCGGTCTTGTTGTCGAGCTTGGCCTTGTCCTGCATGGAGATGATCACCGTCACCACGTCGCCGGTGCGCCGGGCGCGGGGATCCCGGAAGAGATCGGTGCCGTCGTCCCAGGTCGAGCGATAGCTGACGGGCGTGCGCATGCGCGGCGTCACCGGGATCGGATCCGCCGGCGTCCTCAGGCCGCTGCCGACAGGCGACATTTGCGGGCCGATCAGGACTTCGGCTGGATCATGGAGGCATCCGGCCAAGACGACGGACGCCAGCAGGTGCAAGAGGATGAGGACCGGCTTGTTCATCTATTTGGGCTTTCCGTCATCCACCCGACGCATCCCGCCCAGCAGGTCGGCGAGGTGCGCTGCGCGCGCCGTGTCCATCTCGTTGAAGATCGCGCTTGAGTTCCGCGGGCTGAGCTTGGCCAGCACGGCGGCGGCGGTCTCGTCGCTCATGCCCGCGATCTGCGTCGCCGCAGCCTCGGGCTTCATGCGCGAATAGATCTCGATCACACTCGCTTCGGCCTTCTTCAGGAAGTCGTCGCGCAGCGCCATCCACTTCTCGTATTCGGCCCGCTTGGCCTCGACTTCGGCGATCCGCTCGCGGAGCAGGTTCTCGGCCTTCTCCAGCTCCTTGAGCTGCCAGGCCAGCCTTGCATCGACGGCGGAATCGGCGACGTTGCTGCAGAACAGGGCAATTTCGTTGTCAGGGGCCGGCGCGGCCTGCGCCGCCGCCGGCTTCGGCGGCGCCGTGACGCTGCCGGGCTTGGCCGGACGGACCGATGCGGGAGCAGGCGCGGCTGCCGGCGTCTCCGGCACCGCACCGGTGACCGCGGGCCCTAACTCTTCGGCTGCCCACGCCGTCGCCCGGACAGACGCATTGTCGCCTGTGATCGTGCTGGCCGGCGGCTGCGGCTTCTGCGATCCGGCCACGCGGGCGCGCGCGAAAGAGAGCAGGTTGAGCGGCTTGGTCGGCTTTGCCTCCTCCAGCGCCAGCAAGGGCGATGCGCTCGCGAGAACTGAGGCCGCGGCCATCAGGAGGAGTTTGGCTTTGTGATCCAGCTTCAGCATCGGGGCGCGTGCGATTCTCGCTTCAGACCCGAGCATTGAGCGACCAAGCTTGCACGACGCTTGTGCATCATTGCACGATGACGTCGGCCTGGAGTGCGCCTGCGGTCTTGATAGCCTGGAGGATCGCGATGATCCCCGACGGCTTCAGGCCGATCTGGTTCAGACCGCGCACGAGGCGCTGGAGATCGACCCCACTCAGGATCGCCACTTGCGCTCCGGCCTCGTTTGCCTCGACCATGGTCTGCGGGACGACCACCGTCTGCCCGCGCGAGAATGGCGCCGGCTGCGACACGACAGGCATCTCCGTGACGCGAACCGTCAGATTGCCGTGAGTCACGGCAACGGTCGAGATCCGCACGTCGCGCCCGATCACGACCGTGCCGGTGCGTTCATTGATCACGACCCGCGCCGGCGTGTCCGGCTCCACCGCCAGCTCGCCGATCTCAGCGAGGAAACGGACGGGGCCGATGTGACGCGGCTTCGAGAGCACGATGGTGCGGTAGTCGCGCTCGAACGCGATCTGCGCACGGTAGCGTCCGCCGGCGTAGCGGTTGATGGCGTCGAGGATGCGCGTTGCGGTGACGAAATCGGGGTTCTTCAGCTGCAACACCAGGAACTCCATCTCGTGGAGGCTTCCCGGCACCTCGCGTTCGACCAGCGCACCGTTCGGGATACGGCCTGCGGTCGGCGTGCCCTGGCTGACGTTCTGCGCCTGCCCCCCGACGCTGTAGCCGGCGACCGTGATCGCGCCCTGCGCCACCGCGTAGACGGCGCCATCTGCGGCGCGCAGCGATGTCATGACCAGCGTGCCGCCGAGCAGCGAAGTCGCATCGCCGAGCGACGAGACGGTAACGTCCATGCGCTCTCCAGGCCCAATCGAGGGCGGCAAGTCCGCCGTCACCATGACCGCAGCGACATTGCGCGTGCGCAGCGTGGTCGGACGCAGGGGGGCATTGGTGCTCGTGGCCTCGTTCCTGACATTGATGCCCATGTTCTCGAGCATCGATTGCAGGGACTGTTCCGTGAAGGGAGCATTGCGAAGCGTGTCGCCCGTGCCGTTCAGGCCGATGACCAGGCCATAGCCGACGATCTGGTTTTCGCGCAGGCCCTTGATGTCCGCGATGTCTTTGATGCGGACCGCAGCTTGGGCGCTGGCGGCCGACACGAGCAGGACGAGCGCAAGCAGGAGCCGGGTCATGAGCCGTCCACGACCTTGACGGTGCCGTCCGGCTGGACGACGCCCCTGATGATCACGCCGGTGTCGGTATTGCGTACCGGAATGAGCGCACCGGCCGCACCTGACTGCATCGCCGAGCCATAAGTGACGATGGACAATCCGCTGTCTTCGACCACGACCTTGACCGTGGCGCCGCGGGCGACTGTCCAGGGATCCTCCACCGCATTGGTCGGGATCGGTTGGCCCGGCAACAGCGCGCGTCGCGCCATGCGGCCGATCAGGACCTGACGCCCCTCGATGAACATGGCGACCCCGAGCAGGGTCGGCGCGAAGGCGCGCTCGGTGATCATCTCCTCCCGGATCAGTTCGCCGGCGCGGATCGAGACGGCGGGCACGGGAAGCCGCTTCTCCTCGGCCGCAGCGGCCCGCGTCGCGCCGAGAACCAGCAGCACGGCGGCCAACCCGCGCATGATCAGGCCCACCCTGTTCAACATCAAAACACCGGGACTAGCGCATGCCCTTCGAGACCGTCTGGGCCATTTCATCCGAGGCCTGGATGACCTTGGCATTCATTTCGTAGGCACGCTGTGCCGAGATCAGTTCGGTGATCTCCTTGACCGGGTCGACGTTCGACGCTTCGAGGTATTTCTGATTGATCTTGCCGTAGCCGGCATCGCCGGGCAGCCCGACGACCGGTGTGCCGGACGCCGTGGTCTCGCGATAGAGATTTCCGCCCAGCGGCTCCAGGCCGGCCTCGTTGGCGAAGTTGGCGAGGTTGAGCTGCCCGATCTGCCGCGGGTTGATTTCCGTGTCCAGCTTGGCAAACACTTGGCCGGTGGCGTTGACCGTGACTTCGACCGTTCCCTGCGGCACCGTGATCGCCGGATCCAGGAGATAGCCGTCGATCGTGACGAGCTGGGCGTTGGCATTGGTGTTGAACGAGCCAGCGCGGGTGTATTGCACCTCGTTGTTCGGGCCGAGCACCTGAAACCAGCCGCGACCGTTGATCGCAAGGTCGTAGGGGTTGCCGGTTTGCGTCAGCGCGCCCTGGATGTGCAGCTTGCGGATCGCCGCGGACTTGACGCCGAGACCGAGATTGGATCCTTCCGGGATCGGCGAAGAGCCGTTGACGTTCGCGACGCCCTGCATGCGGTCCATCTGGTAGAACAGATCGGTGAACTCCGCCCGCGCCCGCTTGTATGAGGTCGAGTTGATGTTGGCGATATTGTTCGCGATGACTTCGATGTTGGTCTGCTGGGCGTTCATGCCCGTGGCCGCAATGGCAAGCGATTTCACTTAATTCATTCCTTCAGGTCAGATCGACATCCGAACGACTTCTTGATAGGCCTGCACCACCTTGTCGCGAACCGCGACCGCCGTCTGCAGCGCTTGCTCGGCCGACATCAGCGCTTCCACGACGCGACGCGTCGATTCCTTGCCCTGCATCGCCGAGATCGAGGCTGCTTCGCCCGCCTTCAGCGTCCCGATCGCGTCGTTCGTCACCTGCTTCATCACAGATTCGAAGCCAACCTCGTCACCGGTCTGGATTGCAGTGGTCGCCGCGGGCACGACGGCCTGCGTCTCGGTGGCCCGGGACGCCGCCCGCCCGGCGGAGATTGCAGTGGATGAAATCGCCTCAAGCATTGTCAGCTCCTCAGGAGGTCGATGGTCATGCCGAGCATGGATCGCACCTGTTTCACGACCTGGAGATTGGCCTCATAGGATCGGTTGACTTCCCGCATGTCAGCCATCTCGATCATCATGTTCACGTTCGGCAGCTTGACATAGCCGGCCTTGTCGGCAGCAGGATGTCCTGGATCGTACTCCACGCGGTACGGCGTGGTATCGACCCCGATCTCCTTGACCTTCGCGAGCTGCGCGCCCGAAGCTCGGTCCATGGCGGCATCGAAGGTGATGGTCTTGCGCTGATACGGATCAGCACCGGCGGTGCGCCCCGTCGAGGTGGCGTTCGCGAGATTCTCCGAGACGATGCGCATGCGCGTCGACTGCGCTTCGAGCCCGGAGGATGCGACCGTCAATGACGCTTGCAGGGAGTCCAGCATGTCAGTTCACCTCAGGCTTTTGCACTCGACAGGACCATGCGGTGGAACGACCGCACGATCGCCGAGTTCATCGAGTAGTCGCGGCTGACGTCGCTGCCCTTGATCATCTCCTGCTCGAGGCTGACGGAGTTGCCGGAGTGAACCACTTCCCAGCTGTCCTTCTTCGCAGTCTTCCGCGTGTCGGTCTCGGCTGCGGATAGCTGCATGTGCGACGGCGATGTCGTCGCAAGCCTCACCGGCATGCCGTCGAGCACCTTGTTGAAGGGCTCGACGTCGCGCGCCCGAAAGCCAGGCGTGTTTGCGTTGGCGACGTTGGTGGCAATGGTCGACTGGCGGAGCTCGAGATAGCGCGCCTGCGACGATGCGAGTTCGAAGAGATAAAGCGGTCCCACGACAGCCCCATTCTGATCCATTCGGGAGCAGCCTAGGGCGTTAAGCTTTCGTCAAGCTGATGGCCGGACCGCCATCAGAAGATCTACTGGACCTTCTCGGTCCGCGGCGCCTGCTTCGACTGCAGGAAGTAGATGATCTCGGCCACGGGCCGGAAGAATTCCGTCGGGATCGCCTGGTCGACCTGAACCGCCTCGTAGAGCGCGCGCGCCAGCGCCTTGTTTTCGATGACGGGGATACGGTTCTGCTCGGCAACTTCACGGATCTTCAGCGCGATCACGTCCATGCCCTTGGCGACGACGAGCGGCGCTGCGTTCTCCTCGCGCTTGTAACGCAGCGCAATCGCGAAGTGCGTCGGATTTGCAATGACCAGCGTCGCACGCGAGGCCGAGGCGATCATGCGCTGGCGTGAACGGTCACGCGCCAGCGAGCGCAGGCGCGCCTTGATCAGCGGATCGCCCTCCGCCTGCTTGTGCTCGTCCTTGATCTCCTGCTTGGTCATGCGCAGCTCGCGCCGCCAGTGGAAGCGCGCCCAGGCGAGATCGATCGCCACCAGCACGATCGTCGCAATGCAGATCGCTGAGACGATTCGCATCGCGATATTGAGGATCATCTCCGGCAGCGCGACCGGATCGGTGTACATCGCCTCGAACGCCTTCGCTTCCGACGAGCGTAGCACGAAGGCGACGACGGCCGTCACCGCGGCGAGCTTGAACAGCGACTTGGCGAACTCGATCATGCCCTGCGTTCCGAACAATCGGCCCCAGCCGCTGACCGGAGAGATTCGGGCCAAATCCGGCTTGATGCGTTCGAGCACCAGACGGGGCGTGTTCTGCAGCAACGACGCCGCGAGCCCGAACACCGCCAGGATGACGACCAGCGGCACCAGGAAACGCAGCGCCTGGAGACCGACCACGGTAAGCAGGTTCTGCGCATCCGCCCCGGTAGAGAGGGGAAAGCCCTCGGGATCGTCGAGAAGGCTCTTCAGCGTCGGCGTCAATTGCTGCACGCCCTGGCCGATCAGGAACGCCTGGATCACCATCAGCGCGGCCATCGAGGCGAAAATGGACGCCTCCCGAGAGACCGGAATCTTGCCCTGCTCGAGCGCATCACGGACTTTCTTCTCGGTCGGCTCTTCTGTCTTGCTCTCCTGATCGGATTTTTCTGCCATGCCCGTTCAGCGGTCAGCGGAAGACCAGCTCATCCTCCTGCTCCGGATTGAGCTCGATCTCACCTTTCTCCGCCAGGTCGAGTGCAAGATCGGTGATCACGCGTCGGGCCTCCAGCACGTCGCGCTGGTTTGACGGCTCGCCGATGGCAAGCTCGTGCTCGACGACGCGGCGGACGCGCGAGGCGACCGAGGACAGGATCAGTTCGCGGAAATGCTTGTCGGTGCCCTTCAGCGCAACGACAATGCGGTCGGTCGGCACCTGATCGAAGATCATGGTGCGCGCCTTCGGCGTCAGGTTGATCACGTCGTCGAAGGTGAACAGCAGCTCCTTGAGCACCTCGGCCGATTTTGGCCGCTTCTCCGACAGGCTCTTCAGCATGTCCTCGATGTGGCCGCGTTCCATCTTGTTGATGATATCGGCGACGCGGGCGTAGGTGTCGGCGCCGAGGTTGCGGGCGAAGTTCAGCGTCAGATCCTCGTGCAGCGTCTTCTCGATGATGCGCATGGCATCGTCGACGATCGGCTTGAGGCTCAGAACGCGCCGCATCAATTCGTTGCGCAGGCTCGCGGGCAGCTGGCTCATGACCTTGGCGGCACAGGCCGGCTTGACTTTCGACAGGATCAGCGCCGCGGTCTGGGGATGCTCCTTGGACAGGTAGCTCGCCAGCGAGTTCTCGGACACCGACGAGACGCGGTCCCACACCGACCGGCTCGAATTGCCGAGCAGATCCGACATGATCTGCGAAACCTGGTCGGCCGGAAGGACGTCGCCAAGCACGGCCTCCAGGCCGCCAAGGGTGCCGAGAATATTGGCGCCCATCGAGAACTGCTGGGCGAACTCCTCGACGATTCCCTCGAGTTCCTGCGCGGTGATCGGCCGCAGCTCCGCCGCGGCCTTGGTGACGATGCGGATCTCCTGCGGCTCGAACTGCTGCAGCACGCTCGCCGCCGCCTGCCGGCCCATCGCCAGCAGGAGCGCGGCGACCTTTTCCGTGCCGCCCAGCGTGGTAACGCCTCGCTGCTTGACGGGAGCGATGCCGACCGGTGCCGCCATGGTCAGGTATCACCCTGCCCCAGCGGCCCGACGATCTCCGTGAGCGAGACGCCGAAGCGGGAATTGTCTTCTTCGACGACGACCACTTCGCCGCGGGCCACGATGCGGCCGTTGACGACGACGTCGACGGGCTCTCCGACCCGATGATCGAGCGGAACCACCGCGCCGCGTCCGAGCTTCATCAGGTTTGCCACGGGAATGGTCGCGGAGCCGAGCACCACCTGCATGGTGACGGGAATGCGCAGGATGGCATCGACATTGGCGAACTTGCCGGTCTCCTCGGCCGTGCGCTGGGCGATCTCCGCCAGCCGCTCCAGCGGAGACGTCTCGGACTCTGCCGATGCAGGTGCAGACTCATAGTCGAAGGATTGCGCCATCTGGTATCGCCTCTTGGTAGTTCTGCTCCCGGAACGCCCTGGCGTTCCGATCGTGTTCGTTCGCCGGCTTGGGCTCAATGCTTGTTCAAGTCGGCCCCGCCTGCGGGCGCGGCGGAGGCGGGCCCGCTCCGCGCATCGAGCGCCGCGATGACATCGTGGGCCTGATCGATCTTCGTACTCAGCTCGTTGGCGAGTCGTCCGAGATTTGCCGTGGAATCTTGCGCCGCGGTGATCACCGTATCGAAGGCACCCGCCGTCTCATGCACGATGGTGGAGAATTCGCCCTGATAGCTGCGCAACCGCGCCAGCTCGCGGTGCATCCTGGTCACCCGCATGCTGGTGAAGGCGAGCGCAATCAGCAGCACCACATCAACGAGATAGGATATCATCAACGAACTCCCGCTTCTGATCGACGGGATCCGCCACCTGCATGGCGTAATAGCCATCGAGCTGGCCGATCTGACACCAGAACAGCACCTGGTTGTTGCTTTCGAGACGAGCCAGCGTGCGTGGCGTGGCCTCCAGCTCGAGCACCTGCCCGACCTTGAACTTCACGACATCCTCGAGCGTCACCATTTTCTCGTCGAGCACGGCGCTGAGCGTCACCTCTGTCCGCTGGACCTCGCTTTCCATCTGCTCGCGCCAGCGTGGGTCGGCCGCTCGACCGTCGCTGACGACGACGTGAGCGAGCTTCTGGCGGAGCGGATTGAGCGCAGAGTGCGGAATGATGAGGAACATCTGGCCGCCACGGTAGAGCGCCTGCAGCATGATGTTCGCGCAGATCGACATGTTTCCGCTCCGCCCGATGGCCAGCGAAGCCATGGCCGTCTCGACCCGCTCCACGCGAAAGGTGACGTTCGAGGTGCCGGCGAAGGCGGATTGCAGCGCCTTGGCGAACTTCTCAAACAACGTTTGTACGAGCCGAAGCTCGATGTTCGAGAAGGAACGCTCGACATCGAGCGGCGGTTCGGCGCCGTCGGAACCGAACATCGCCTCGACCATCGTGAACACGAAATCACGATCGAGCATGATGATGATTCGGGAGTCCCACTGCTCGGCATAGAGCACCGCCGCGACGGCATTGGCCTCGTAGTCCTTGATGATATCGCCGACACGATCGTTGGTGATGCCGTTGACCGAGAAATAGCAAGGCGTGCCGGCCATCGGCTGCAGGCTGTCGGTGCACGATGCCGCCATGCGATCGAAGATCACATTGAGCATCGGCATACGATCGATCGATATGCCGGCAGCGTCCAGTAGGTAGTTCGGCAGCTGCTTGCGCTGATCGACTTCGGCGTCTTCCATCATCATGCGCGCGCAGCCTTGGGTTCGGCATCGGTCGCGACCGGCTTGGGACCTGCGATGGTCTCATTCTCGACGACGTCGATCGAGGGCCGCTCGCTGCTCGCGATCATCTTCCGTCCGTGCTCGACGGCGATCTGCGGCATGGCACCGTTCATGAATGCCAGCAGCGTCTGCTTGACGATGATGTAGGGCCGACACTTCTTCTCGCGCATCATCTTGATCTTCACCGCGAAGGGCGAGATGATGCCGTAAGACAGGAAGATGCCGGCAAAGGTGCCGACCAGGGCGGCACCGATAAAGCCGCCCAACAGCTTCGGCGACTGATCCAGCGCGCCCATTGCCTTGATGACACCCAGCACCGCGGCGACGATGCCGAGCGCAGGCAACGCCTCCGAGACCGTCACCAATGCATGATAAGGTGCGAGCTTGCCCTTTACGATGGTGTGGATCTCCTCGTCCATCAGCGCTTCGATCTCGTGCGTGCGCGCATTGCCCATGATGATGAGGCGAACATAGTCGCAGATGAACTGAAGCAGTGACGGGTCGCCGAGCACGCTGGGGAATGCCTTGAAGATCTCGGACGAGGAGGGATCGTCGATATGAGCCTCCACCTCGTTGCGGCCCTTGCCTCGCAGCTCGCGCATCAGCGCATGCAGTGCTCCCAGCAGATCGAGGTAATAGCGCTGCCCCGGCACCGCATTGGTGATGGCCTGAATGCAGGCAACCCCGCTGTCGACGACCGTTTTCCACGGATTGGCAAGGATGAAGGTGCCGACGGCGGTGCCTATGATGATCACGAACTCCCACGGCTGCATCAGCACGGCCAGATGCCCGCCCATGGCGGCAAAGCCGCCGAGCAGCGCCGCTACCGTGATGAAAATCCCCACGAAACTGCCCAACGCGCCGCTCCATCGCCGATCCCACCGGGAATATCTAGTTGGCGACGCTTGCGCGAAGCTGGCTTCGGTATCGCCAGCCCCGCGCAAGCAATTCGGGGCAACTTGAGACGATGCCGCAGCAGCGGCCAGAGGACTCGTGTCATGCTATCCACCATCGCGGACTACACCAGGCTGACCAAGGACATGGGCAAGTCGCTGACGCAGGTGGCGAAGCAGCCGGATGTCAGCCGCGAGACCGACTATTTCCTCAGCCATATCGGCAGCGTGAAGAGCATTGACGATTTCCTGAAGGACTATCGTCTGTATTCCTATGCGATGAAGGCTTATGGCCTCAGCGACATGACCTATGCCAAGGCGTTCATGCGCAAGGTGCTGACCGAGGGGGTAACGAGCAAGGACGCCTTCGCCAACAAGCTGACCGACACCCGCTACCGGCAATTCGCCACCGCCTTCAATTTCGCCGCCCTCGGCGACAAGGCGACCCAGACCGCCGCGGCCACGACCGGAACGGCGACCCAGTACGTCACGCAGACCATGGAGGAGAAGGCCGGCGATCAGAACGAAGGCCTGCGATTGGCGCTGTACTTCACCCGCAAGGCTTCCACGATCACGACCGCCTATCAGATCCTCGCGGACAAGGCGCTGACGCAGGTCGTTCAGACCGCACTCGGCCTGCCGGCGACGATCAGTTCGGCCGACATCGACGCCCAGGCCAAGATGATCGCGAGCAAGATCGAGCTCACCGACTTCCAGGATCCGGCCAAGATCACCAAATTCGTGCAACGCTTTGCGGCGATGTGGGATACGACCCAGGCCCGGAACGACAGCTCAACCAACCCCGCCCTGGTCCTGATCGCCGGCGCCGCGACGTCGATCAGCATGGACACCAACGTGCTGACGACCCTTCAGAACATCAAATTCAACAGGTAAGCGATGCAATCGGCTCTCTACGTGGGTCTGTCGGCGCAAGTTGCACTCGAGAAGCGGCTCCAGACGATCGCCAACAACGTCGCCAACGTCAACACGGCGGCGTTCCGCACCGACGTGGTGAAGTTCGAAACCGTGCTGTCCAAGGCAGGCCCTACTCCGGTGGCGTTCTCTTCGCCGGGCGACAACGTCATCTCGCGCGAGATGGGCAACATCACCGAAAGCGGAAACCCGCTCGATGTCGCCGTGGTCGGACAGGGCTGGATCGCCTTCGCCGGTCCGAACGGCACGGTCTACACGCGTGACGGCCGTCTCCAGATCGCCCCCAACGGCGATCTCCAGACCGTGAGCGGCTTTCCGGTCGTCGATTCGGGCGGCGCGCAGATCACGCTCGACCCGAACGGCGGACCGATCTCGATCGCGCGCAGCGGCGCCATCACCCAGGACAACAACGAGATCGGCACCATCGGCCTGTTCAACATTCCGGCCGACGCCAACCTCGAGCGCTACGGCAATTCCGGCGTGACGCCCGACCGGCCCGCAACGGCCATTGCAGATTTCTCCCGGGACGGCTTCAAGCAAGGCTATGTCGAGGGCTCCGGGGCCAATCCGATGCTCGAACTGACGCGGCTGATCGCGGCCTCGCGCGCCTTCGACGGCACCAATTCGATGATCGAGGGCACCGAGAGCTCGCTCCAGAACGCCATCCGGACGCTCGGCGAACCCGGCAAATAGATCGCGCCTCGTGCGCATTGAGATTGAAGTGGACGGTTTCCTTGAACGCTCTTCGGCAACTCGAATGGGCGCTGCTCGAGCTGCAGCAGAGCACTCCGCTGGCAAGCGTCAGCGGCGCAATCTCCGAGATCGCGCCGACGCATTTCCGCGTCTCCGGCCTGTCGCGCTTCGTCAGGCTCGGCGAGCTCATCGGTGTCGCCTCCGCCGGCAAGCGCCAGATCGGCGAGGTGGTACGGATCGACAATGACGGCATCGTTGCCAAGCCATTCGACCGGCAGTTTGGCGGCGGACTCGGCTCGGTCGCCTACCGGATGCCCCCCCTGTCGTTCGCGCCCGATCCGAGTTGGAAAGGCCGCGTGATCAACGCCCTCGGCGCACCGCTGGACGGATTGGGACCCCTCACCCAGGGATCGCAGGCGGTCTCGGCAGAGGCGGAGGCGCCCTCAGCGATGAAGCGCGCACGCGTGCACAAACCGCTGCGCACCGGCGTGCGCGTGATCGATCTGTTCGCACCAATCTGCGCCGGCCAGCGCGTCGGCATCTTTGCCGGATCGGGCGTCGGCAAATCGACGTTGCTCGCGATGCTCGCCCGCAGCCAGGGCTTCGACACCGTCGTGCTGGCACTGGTCGGCGAGCGCGGCCGCGAGGTGCGCGAGTTCATCGAGGACGTGCTGGGCCCCGACCGCCACCGTGCCGTCACCATCGTGTCGACAGGCGACGAAAGCCCGATGATGCGGCGGCTGGCGCCGAAGACTGCGATGGCAGTCGCCGAATATTTCCGCGACCGGGGCGAATCGGTCCTGCTCATGGTCGATTCGATCACCCGTTTCGCCCATGCCGCCCGCGAGGTCGCGCTGGCAGCCGGGGAGCCTGCGGTCGCACGCGGCTACGCGCCGACGGTGTTCACCGATCTGCCGCGCCTCCTTGAACGCGCCGGCCCCGGCGAGGAGGGAGCCGGCACCATCACCGGGATCTTCTCCGTGCTGGTCGATGGCGACGATCACAACGAGCCGATCGCGGACACCATCCGCAGCACACTCGATGGGCACATCGTGCTCTCCAGGCACATCGCCGATCAGGCGCGCTATCCGGCCGTCGACGTTCTGGCCTCGGTGTCGCGCCTCGCTCATAACGTCTGGGATCCCGAGGAGCGGGAGCTCGTGAGCAAGCTGCGCGCCATGATCGCGAAATACGAGGACACGCGCGACCTTCGCCTGATGGGTGGATATCAATCGGGGCGTGATTCGGGCCTCGACCAGGCCGTCGACATGGTCCCGCGAATCTACGACGCGATGCGGCAGGGCGCGTCGGCTCCGCCGAGCGCCGATCCGTTCCGCGAGCTGCGGGATACCCTCAAGGGCGAGTAGCAGGTAAGGAGGACGAGGCCACGCCCAGGAGCCGCCTGCCGTCCGTCTTGCACGAGTTTTCGACAGGAGATTGCGCATGTCGCTACGCCCCCGGCGCATGCGCGCGGGCATTCATCACAAATTTCCGTCATGAGCGCACCCACCATTCGGATGAGATCAACGCGTGACCGGGCGCACGCACTCGGTGGACGATTCTTTGAGGCCGGGCAACAACAACCTATACGTGCAATTCCTCCGAATTCCCCGTCGATTTTCCGGCAGAAGCGCACAAGTTGTGGATGAAGTACGGACGCACATCGTCGTCGTGCACAAGCTTCAATCAGTTTGCGTCGATGAAAGACAGCAACATGCCGTGTAATCAAACGGTCGTAGCGTTGAGCGCACGTTACTGGATGCGCAGCGATTGCGTTCACTATCATGTGTCCGGAAGAGCGAGATTGTCTTGAACGTTACATTCGCCTGCGGTGACATCCAGTCTGCGCGAGTGTCTCGACTTGATTTTGTTGAGAAGCTCATTCATCGTTTCGACGGAATACAAGAAACGTCTGCTTATGACTTGAGCTTTGGGGGCTTCGGTTGAACTACTCCGATCCACCGTCTGCCGGCGACGGCAATCTCGGCTCCCGCGCGACGAACACGCCGTCGGCATACTATCGGCAACACGGCCTCGCGCTCCCAGCGAGGCGACGCCTATCAGCCGAGATCGGCCGCGGCGCGGTCCATGCCTTCGAACAAGAGCACGACACGACAGGCTCGTCGAACACTCAGGGCACAAAGCGGCTTCGGCACGCCGTGGACGAAGTTCCGGGGACGGGGTAGATTTCATGCCATTGGCGCGAGAAGCCGTCGAGCTGCTGGTTCAGGCGGCGAGGGCTTGGTATTTCGAAGGCAATCAGCATGGATTGCGCGACCGGGAGTGGATGGCGCTGCGCTTTCTTGGCCGCGCCAACAGGTTTTCGCGCACACCGTCCGCGCTTGCCGGCTTCATCGGCGCCACCCGGGCGACTGCATCGCAGATCGTGAAGACTCTGGAGAGCAAGTCCTTTCTGGTGCGGAAGCCGTCGCATGAGGACAAGCGTTCCGTCGTCCTGCACGTCACCCCCCAGGGCGAGAAATGCCTGAGCCAGCACGACCCGATCAATCATGTGGTGAATGCCGTCGCGGCACTCGGGACCGACGAATGTATCAGGCTGCGCGACTCGCTGCGCGAGATCCTCAATCACCTCGATGCGGCCCATCAGCGTCTCGACGCCAGCATCTGCCGGGACTGCATGTTTCTCGCCGAGCGCAGCCCAAGCACCGGCAAGGGACGAACGACCGCCGAGTTCATGTGTCGGCTCTATCGTGCTCCGATCTCGCTCGAGGAGACTGAACTGCTCTGCACGAGTTTCGAGCGCACGCGCGACCGCCCCAAGATCGAGCAGCATCTCGACCGCGCGCGCGTCGCGGGCCAAGGCTGAGGCGGGCGCTCGCAACGATGGAGCAACAGGCCTTGGCCTTGGTCCGCGATCACGTTTAGCGAAGGCGGCCCGGACCACGGCCTTGCCCACGCGCGGCTCGCAAGTTCGCCACAGATACCCACGCGTCGCGGAATGAACGAGACGCCCCTTTCGGCGCCACTCATCGGCGCGCGGTTGCGATCTCTCGGGAATTCCCTGTCCGTGTTCTGTCCCGGCGGCCCAGCGCGGCCTTGTATGCATTATCCCAGTTGCCATCGCCGCGGACTTCGCTTTACATGCCGGCAACTCGCCCGCGGATGACAGCCCGGGCTCAAGAACCGCACAAATCGTCAAAGGGACGGAGCATGGCGCGCAACATATTGATTCTGGGAGCTTCTTACGGCTCCCTGCTGGGCACGAAGCTGCTCATGGCCGGGCACAACGTGACCCTTGTCTGCCGCGCCAAGACAGCGGAGCTGATCAATCGCGACGGTACCGAGGTGCGCATCAAGCTGCGGGACGAGGCGGTGCACCGTGCGATCCTCTCACGGGATTTGCCCGGCAAGCTTGATGCGGTCACGCCGGCCAATGTCGATCTGTCACGTTACGACCTGGTCGCCCTTGCGATGCAGGAGCCGCAATACACCAACCACACGGTGCGCGTTCTCATGGTCAAGATTGCGGCGGCCAAACTGCCGTGCCTGTCGATCATGAACATGCCGCCGCTGCCCTATCTGAAGCGAATTCCGGCGCTCGCCGGCATGGATCTCGAAGAGGCCTACACCAATGCGCAGGTGTGGGAGCGGTTCGAGCCGGGCCTGGTAACGTTGTGCTCGCCCGACCCCCAGGCATTCCGTCCGCCGGAAGAAGCCGCGAACGTGCTTCATGTCGGGCTACCCACCAACTTCAAGGCATCGATCTTTGCCGACGAGAAGCACAACAAGCTGCTGCGCGAATTGGAGGCCGACATCGACGCGGTGACGCTCGACGGCCATGACGTGCCCGTGAAGCTAAAGGTGTTCGACTCGCTATTCGTACCGCTGGCAAAATGGTCGATGCTGCTCACCGGCAATTACCGCTGCATCACACCGAACGAGCCGCAGTCGATCCGCGATGCCGTGCACGGCGATCTCAAGCGTTCGCAGACGATTTACGATCACGTCGACGCGATTGCCCGTCGGCTCGGCGCCGATCCGCAGGATCAGGTGCCGTTCGCGAAATATGCCAAGGCGGCCGAGAGCCTGCTCAAGCCGTCGTCGGCCGCGCGCGCAGTCGCGAGCGGCGCACCCTTCATTGAGCGCGTCGACCTCCTCGTGAAGCTGATCTCGCATCAGCTCGGCATGCCCAACGCCGAGATCGACCGTACGGTCGAAACGGTAGACCAGAAGCTGAATGAGAAGATCGTGCTGGGCGGATCCGGCGCGCAGTAGAAGGGTGGCTTCCGGATGCGGGCGATCAGGCGATCAGGAATGATTGAAGCCAGATCAGGCCTGTCACGGCGACGAGCCTGACCGCGCGGTTGGGCGTGACTAGGTCCGGACGCCTGAAGCACCGGGCGCCCCGGTCGCGCCAGAGCATGGCGCGCTCCTTGCTTCTGCTTGCGGCGGAGCTTGCGGTTATCTGCTCGCGACTGGTGTTGCGGCTGGCGATCGGTCCCGCGTCAGCGAGATCCCGATTGCGGCGGCCGTGCTCCGCATCGCCGTGACAAATCTACGTCTACGTCCTGTGTCTTGCCGTCATCTGCCGCTCGTTCACCTGCGCCTGACTGCAAGGCCATCTCGAAGACGGCTGGTTCCCGAGAAGGCCGGCCTCGTTGTGCATTTCAGCCAGGACGCTGTCGATGTCACCGTTGACGACGATTGTCCCGATGCAACTCTTATCGTTTCAGCGCAGACCGTTTCCTGCTGCTTGGAAGCACCATCATTATCGAGCCTACGCCGTTCGGGACAGCGTTCCTGCCGCTGACTGCCGATACTTTCCGGTTCCGGCGGGCGACATCGCCAGAACACCTGCGGCAGCTGCACGAGCGCATCGCCGAGATCGAACGGATCAGGCAGGAATTCGGCTCCTGCGATCCCAGAGAACCAGGATGACGATCCCAAGCGCCATATCGGCCCGCACTCTTACGGTTGTCGCATCGCGCCTGAACTCCGCCGTGGGCAACGCGGCCTGATTCGCGCCGTAACGCTCGACGCGCCCCGGCGCGGTTGGTAAGCCGCTGTCCGCAGATGACAGGACTTGAGTCGATGATATGACAGTTGCAATCGAGATGGGGCAGACCACGGCAGGCGCCGCGGCCGCCATGGACCTCGAGGAACTGCTGGCGACCCGCCTCCTGGTGCAAGGTAATTCGGGCTCGGGCAAATCGCACCTGCTGCGGCGGCTCCTGGAGCAGAGCGCGCCGTGGGTGCAGCAGGCCATCATCGATCCCGAGGGAGACTTCGTCACGCTGGCGGAGCGCTTCGGCCATCTCGTGATCGAGGCTGAGGATCACACCGAGCGCGGCCTTCAGGTCGCCGGCGAGCGCGCGCGGCTGCATCGCGTCTCCACCGTGCTCAACCTCGAAGGGCTGGATGCCGAGAACCAGATGCGCCGTGCCGCGGCGTTCCTCGGCGGCCTGTTCGACGTCGACCGTGACCATTGGTATCCGATGCTCGTCGTCGTCGACGAGGCGCAGCTGTTCGCCCCTGCGGTCGCCGGCGAAGTCTCGGACGAGGCGCGGAAGCTGTCGCTTGGCGCGATGACCAATCTGATGTGCCGCGGCCGCAAGCGCGGGCTTGCCGGTATCATCGCGACCCAGCGGCTGGCCAAGCTCGCCAAGAACGTTGCCGCGGAAGCCTCCAACTTCCTGATGGGTCGGACCTTCCTCGACATTGACATGGCGCGCGCGGCCGACCTGCTCGGCATGGAACGACGGCAGGCCGAAGCCTTTCGCGATCTCGAGCGTGGACAGTTCATGGCGCTGGGACCTGCGCTGTCGCGCCGACCGCTGCGTCTGAACATCGGCCCGACCGAGACCAGCCCGCGCAATTCCACGCCGCGGCTGATGCCGCTGCCGGAAGCAACGCTGGAGGATGCGCGCGCCGTGATCCTCGCCGCGCCGCCGCCCGATGCCAGCCGCCCGCAGCGCAGGCCCGCTCCCGATCTGCTCGAGCAGCTGCGTGCCGCAAGGACGGCCGCGACAGCGGAGATCAGGCCCGAGGTGGTCGAGGTGCCGGTCAGCGCCGAGGAGCTCGCGCAGCGGCGCGAGCGCGTGGATCGGACTCTGCGTGCCGTGCTGGCCGAGCCTGACGCCGGGTTCCGCGCCATCGGCGTGCTCTATCAGGAATTCGTGGTCCGCTGCCGTATCGAGGGCCTCGGCGCGGCGGTGCCCGATCTCAACGAGTTTCGCCGCATGCTGACGCATGCGCGCGCCGGGCTCGGCACCGAGCTTGCCGAGGACGACGCCTGGCAGGATGTGTCGCTGCGCGCCTCGATCCTGCCTGACGACATGCAGGGCGTGTTCATGATGATCGCGCGTGCGGCGAAGGAAGGCTGGCCCTGTCCCGGCGACGCGGCGATCGCCCGTGCCTACGGCTCGCATTCGCTACGTCGCGCGCAGCGGCTGCTCGGCTACATGGAGGAGCAGGGCCTGATCGTCGTCCAGCTCGACGGGGGCGGACGCCGGATCGTGACGCTGGTGGAACTGGCCTGGGCGACGGCACCGGGCGATCCCAACGGCGACGATCTGCCGGTGGAAGAGGTACAGAGCACGGCTTCGCTCTGAGCTGCGGCGTCAGGTACGCCTCATCACGACCGCCTCGGTCGCATCAAAGCCTGCTCCAGCTTCGGGCGAAGCGCGCCGGTCATCCGCGAACATGCGGCGATGGAGCACGACCGAGACGAGCCAGGCGATCGCGAACAGCGCGATGACCACGAAGCCGACATTGGCAAGCGACTCGTTGAGGCTCTCGACCAGCGTCCACATGCCGCCGGAGAGGCCGAGGCGGTCGCTGATCAGCCCAAAGGCCTCGACCCCGCCGATGAACAGCGCCACTGCGACGGAGGCCCCGGTGATCGTGAGGTTGTACCAGAGCTTGCGCATCGGATCGACGAAGGCCCAGCGATAGGCGCTGACCATCAACGCGGAATCGGCAGTGTCGACCAGCGCCATGCCTGATGCGAACAGCGCCGGGAAGACGAGGATATCGGCAAGCGAAGCACCGCGCGCAGCTTCGCTGGCGGAGATGCTGAGCAGGCCGATCTCGGTCGCGGTGTCGAAGCCGAGGCCGAACAGGAAGCCGAGCGGATACATGTGCCAAGGCTTCGTCACCAGGCGGAACATCGGGCCGAGCAAGCGCGCGAGAAGGCCGCGATGGGCGAGCAGCCTGTCGAGACCAGCGGCATCGTGAAGGCCCTGCTCGCGCGCCGTGCGAAACGTCCGCCACAGGCCGGCGAAGATGGCGAGATTGATGGCTGCGATTACGAGCAGGAACAGCGCCGACACCGATGTCCCGATCAGGCCGCCGATCTCCTTGAGCAGGCTGTCGCCGCCAAGGCTGACGACGCCGAATGCCAGCAGCATGGTCGCGACGACGACGACGGTGGAATGGCCTAGGGCGAAATAGAGGCCGACGCTGCGCGGCGTCTCACCTGCCTGCATCAGCTTGCGCACGACGTTGTCGATGGCGGCGATGTGATCGGCATCGACGGCGTGGCGAAGGCCGAACACCCAGGCCAGCAGCGCGGTCGCCATGATGGTCGGCCGGTCGCCGAACGCCGCGA